>Ga0315907_10000179_pt1 | contig 93854 bp, 97 predicted proteins | sample LakEriMetagenome_3_FD_203525 | JGI IMG/M metagenome (GOLD analysis project Ga0315907, IMG submission 203525) | Freshwater fungal communities from buoy surface, Lake Erie, Ohio, United States - Buoy 12 MA123 | ecosystem: Environmental > Aquatic > Freshwater > Lake > Lake biofilm | place: USA...
GGCCGCCAACTTGGCCCGCAGAGCACCGGGCCGCGACTCCATAAGACTGAAACTCAAAACCGCCGCATGGGACGACGCCTATCTCGCCAACCTGATCACCACATGACCCCTTCACCCGATTCCCCTGTGCCGTCCGGCCTTTCCGCTTTCCCTGATCCGGTTCCGGGCGTAGACTGACGGCATGAAGCCTGATCACGCCCTGACCGGAGGTCTGCCATGACCCGCTTTGCAATCCCCCGCACGCCCGTCCCGCCGCCGCCCGAGGATCAGCCCCCGCCCCGGGAAAGCCCCGACGCGCCGGGACCGGAACTGCCGGATGACCGCATTCCTGAATCGGATCCCTGGCCGGGCGAGGGGCCCGATGGCTTTCCGCAAGAGATCCCGGACTGACGGTTGCGCAACGGCTGTGCCCTTCAGTTGCGGTAGGCCGGTTCTTGCTCGTCCAGAATTGCCCTGATCTCTGCCAGATGCCGGTCGGCCATGTCGGGGTAAACCGCCATCTCATGGGCGACGCTTTCGGCAATGGCATCGCTCAGCACCCGCAGCCTGCGCCCGGTTTGCAGCGCGCGGATATAGGTTTCGGCGGCGCGTTCAAAGTAATACAGCCGGGTAAAGGCCTCGGCCACGGTGGCACCGATCACCAGCACGCCGTGATTGCCCATGATCATCACCTGCACCCTGGGGTCACCCAGCATCCCGGCGCAGCGCATGCCTTCTTCCTCAAAGGCCAGCCCGCCATAATTGCCGTCGATCACGGTGCGGCCAAAGAACATCGCCGTATTCTGGTCGATGGGCGGCAGCGTGGAATCCTCCAGCGAGGCAAGGACGGTCGCAAAGACCGAATGCACATGCATCACGCAGCGCGCATGGGGCACAAGGCGGTGGACCGCGCCGTGCAGCCCCCAGGCGGTCGGGTCGGGCGCATCGGGGCGCCTGAGCACATCCGGATCGTCCGCATCCAGCAGCAGCAGATCGCTGGCCTTGATCCGGGCAAAGTGGCGCTGGTTGGGATTGATCAGGAACTGCTTGCCGTCCGCGCTGACCGCCAGCGAGAAATGGTTTGCAACCGCCTCGTTCATGCCCAGCCTTGCGGTCCAGCGAAAGGCGGCGGCCAGATCGGCCCGTTCCTGGGGGAAGTCGAAATTCACGCGCGGATTCAGGCTGGACAGGGTCATGGCGGGCCTCCTTGGGTTGGGGAAAGCTTAGGGCAGGATGCTGCGGAAGGGAAAGGGGTCTGCGTAGAGTATGCGAGGTACGAAACTCTTCGATTCCAAACCGAAGTCGCATGTGCTAAAGAAAAAGCGGGGCACTTGGCCCCGCCCGTTAGGTCTCTAACAAGAGCAAGCGGTTCAGCGGGTGCGACCGCTGTTCCGCGAGAGGATACCAGAGCATCCTCCTAACCTCCTTCCCAGCACCAAACGCTGCTGGGTGCGTCGCCTTAGGCGTGTTGCTCCTCACTTCATAATGAGGAGATCGTCCGGGGAAGGCGAACCTTCACCGAACTCTGCCCCGCCCTCGGGCGGGGCATTCTCTTTTGCGAAGCCAAAACGCTTCGCGGCAACCTCTGTGACGATAAACCCACTTTCTGGCGAACCAGTCATAAACTCGTTGTCTACAAGGCTTCGCACCCGATCTCGAACGCTTGAAGGTGCAATGCTTGTCCCCATATTCGAAGCAATACTTCTGATACCTTCGTAGCTTTGCGCCGCACCAGACGAGTAAACAGCAGCAAGGATACTTCGCCACTGATGGGAGATAGCACCCGGTCTGCGGCCAGCGCCTGATCTGCCGATGGACTGTACCGTTCGGCTCCCGTTATTCGCCTCACCCCTACCATTTGTGGGAGGGCGCGCGTGTGCAGCAAATTCTAGTGCAGCGAGTTCCGCACTAAGGATTTCCATTCGAGACCGCATTCTCGCGATTTCGAGTCGTTTCGCCTCAATGGCCTGATCCAGAGCGTCCATCATGGGCACCCAGTAACATGGCGACAACGGGTTTGGCAAGAGCATTTAACGCCGCACGGCGTAAATTTTTGGGTTTATAAGGGCGCATTGCGCCGCGCTGGCCTGGATTTATGCGGCCCAGGGCCGCGCCTCTTAGATTGTTCCGGCGTTTGGCGACCGCTTCTTTTCTTGCCGGATTTGACCCGCGTCAAATCCGGCCGCGCCTGCCTGCCCTTTGGCAGGCGCGGCCGGATTTACTGGTGTAGGGCCAAGCTTCGCCCCCCCTTGCCCTGCGGCTTGCGCCTTCGGGCAACGGACCGGGCCACGCTCCACCGGAGCGTGACCTTTCCGGTCCGGGGGCCTCTTCCATATGTTTGCGCCAGCATGGTCTGGCTGCGCCAGAATTCCCGGTGCAACAAGGTGTTGATCTCCCCTGGGGCAACCGTCCCGGAAAACGCTCCGGGGGAGCGTTTTCCGGGACGGTTGCCCGAAGGCGCAAGCCGAAGGGCAAGGGGGGATAAGCCAGGACAGCGGGCCGTAAATCAGGCCGCGCCTGACTGGGCTGGCGCGGAACGCGCCTGCCAGGGGCAGGCAGGCGCGGCCTGATTTGACACCTGTCAAATCAGGCAAGAAGAAGCGTTCCGCAATCGACCGGTAACCCGGCCGTCGCCTGCCCTGCACTTCGGAAATCGGCCCAGTCGCCGCATATCCTACCCCTGCCGCGCCATCGCCTGCTGAAACGCCGGGCGCGCCCGCATCCGCGCCACGTGATCGGCGAGGCGCGGCTCGGTGATCGGAAACTTCGCGGCCTCCGCCCAGGCCCCGCAATGGCCCAGGATGATGTCGGGCACCGTCATCTCATCGCCCATCAGGAACGCGCCCCCGCCCATGCGCTGCACCAGCGTGGTCTGGCTGCGCTCAAACTCCCAGTGCAACGAGGTCTTGATGCCGGGCATGCGCAGCGCCTGCGGCAGAATGAAGCTGTGCCGCGCGGCCACCCACAGCGCCGCATCGAATTCATCCAGCAGAAACTGCGTCAGACTGTCCTGCCGGGCGCGCTCAAGGCTGCCGGCGGGATGGGTCAGCAGGCCGTGCCGGTCGGCCAGAAAGGTCAGGATTGCCGTCGAATCGGTGATCGGCACATTGTCAACGATCAGCACAGGCACCTTGCCCGCCGGGTTGAAGGCCGTGACCCCGTCTGACCGGGGGCTTGCCGCCACATGCGTATAGGGCAGGCCAAGTTCTTCCAGCATCCACAGAACGCGGGCGGCGCGGGTGCGCACGGTGCCGATGACGGTGTACATCGCTACCTCCGCGCCAGGGTGGCAAGGCGGATCAGGGTGCGTTCCATCACCGCCGTGGCCGGGGCCCGGGCGGAGGATCGCAGCGTCAGGTCAGTTTCGATCAGCATGCCAAGCGCCTCTTCGATCTTGTGCAGCCCCAGGGATTGGGCCTGCCGCAGCATCACGTCGCGGCGCGGGCCGAACACCGGCGGGCGGGCGCGCGCCAGACCGGATGCAGGCCCTGCGGGATCGCAGGCCGCCCCGTGCAGGGTGCGGAAATGCCGCGTTGCCTCCATACAGACCTTTACCGCGCCCACGCCCTGCCCGTCCAGCCGCCGCATCAGCGGGCCAACATCGGCCACCCGGCCCGAGGCGGCGGCGTTGATGATCTCGTCCACCTCGGCCTCAACGGTGGCGGGGGCACAGGCGGCAATCTCGGCGGGCGTCAGCGGCGTGGCATCGCCCAGCTTGTAGAGCGCGATCTTTTCCAGCGTCTGGCGGAAATCGCCCGGGTCCAGCGCCTGCGCCAGCGCGGTCACATCCGCCATCGCCGCGCGCGACAGGCCCGAAACCCCGGCCCTGGCCAGCATCGCCTCAATCTCGTCCCGGCCCGGCGGATCATCGTAAAGCGCCAGCGCATGGGCACCCGGATGGGGTTCGAACAGCTTGCGCAGCGCCGATTTTGCCGCCAGCGACCCCGCCGTGACCACCAGCAGGGCATCCCCGGGCCGCCAGGCTGCCATCGCCTCTTGCAGAAGGGGGGCCAGACCGTCGGTCGCGTCTTCGACAAAGGCAACGCGCGGGCCGGGGAAGAAGCCTTGCGCCTTCACCGCATCCTGCAGCGCCGCCGGGTCACGGCGCAGGTCGGCGGCGGCGATCCGGGCAAGGCGCATTTCCGCCTCGCCGCCCGGTCCGATGATGGCGGCAATCACCTCTTGCCGCTTCAGGGCCACGCGCATGGCATCATTGCCATAGATCAGCAGCCCAAGCCGGGCGGGGTCCGGGCGCGCATAGGTTCGCAGAACCTCGGCCGCCCCGATCTTCATGCCGCACCCCAGTCGCCAGCGGTCGCGGTAATCTTCGTCGCGATCTGCGTGGCCAGAATCTGCATCAGCCGCCTGCGGGCATTGTCGTCGGCCGTCTGCGCCGCAACGGTCGAGGTTGTGGCGGCAGACCCGGTAAAGCTGCTGACAGTGCCACCGGTCAGGGTTGCCCCCGTGCCGATGTCGGTCAGCGCCCAGGTGATCTGCCCGGTCAGGTTGTAGCGCAGGATCGCGCCCTGGGTGGTGACCGCCAGGTCATTGCGCTGTATCGTGATCTGATAGGCCAGCCGGTAGGCCGGTGCCTGTGGCCGCCCCATGCGGTTTTCGAATTCCGTCACGAACATGAATCTGTCACGGCTGTTCGGGGCATCCGCCTCGATCCGGCCAATCAGGGCACCGGCCGGTGCGCCGGGGGCATAAACGGGGGCAAAGCCGCAGCCCGCCAGGGGCAGGGCCAGGATCAGCGCAAGAACGCGGCGGCGCTCAGATAACGACATTGACGATGCGGCCCGGCACGACGATCAGCTTCTTCGGGGTGCCCCCCCCAAGGGCCCTGGCCACGGCATCATCCGCCAGCACCCGCTTTTCAACCTCTGCCGGCGTCATGGTCTTTGGCACGGTGATTTCCGCCCGCCGCTTGCCGTTGATCTGGATCGGCAGCGTGACCGTGTCTTCCACAAGCAGGGCCGGGTCCGCCTTTGGCCACGGGGCCTGCACCACCAGTCCCGCGCCCCCCAGCATCGCCCAGATGTCTTCGGCCAGATGCGGCACCATCGGCGACAGAAGCTGCGCCATCACCGCCATCGCCCGCCGCTTTGCCCCGGCCCCGGCACCCGAGCGGCCCAGAGTGTTGGTGAATTCATAAAGCTTGGCGACAGCCTTGTTGAAGGCAAAGCCTTCGATCCCGGCGGTCACTTCGGCAATCGCCCGTGCCGTGGCGCGGTCCAGCACAGCATCCTCGTCCGTCGCAGGCGCGGTTGATGCCGCAATCTCGTCCGCCAGCCGCCAGACGCGCGACAGGAACCTGAACGCGGCTTCGGCCCCCGAGGCTGTCCATTCCACATCCCGCTCCGGCGGGCTGTCCGACAGGATGAACCACCGCGCGGTATCGGCCCCGAAGGACTGGATGATGCTCACCGGATCGACGACGTTCTTCTTCGACTTCGACATTTTGGCCGAGGGGATGATTTCCACCACCTCGCCCGTGGCCTTCACGCGGCCCGCCTCGATGTCTTCCGGCAGGTGGTACACCGGCCGCCCCGCCCCGTCGCGGGTCATATAGATCTCGTGCGTCACCATCCCTTGGGTGAACAGCGCATTGAACGGCTCGATCGCCTTGGCGGGCAGGTGGCCGGTCTTGTGCATGGCGCGGGCGAAGAAGCGGGAATAGAGCAGATGCAGGATCGCATGTTCGATCCCGCCGATGTACTGGTCCACATTCATCCAGTAGGCGGCGTCTTCGGCATTGGTCGGCGTTGCGGCATGGGGCGCGGTGAAGCGGGCATAGTACCAGGACGAATCGACAAAGGTATCCATCGTGTCCGTCTCGCGCCGCGCCGGTCTGCCGCAGGCGGGGCAGGCCACGTCGCGCCAGGTCGGATGGCGGTCCAGCGGATTGCCCGGCTTGTCGAAGGTGACATCATCGGGCAGGCGCACGGGCAGGTTTTCTTTGCGTTCGGGCACCACGCCGCAGCCGGGGCAATGCACCACCGGAATCGGGCAGCCCCAGTAGCGCTGGCGGCTTAACCCCCAGTCGCGCAGCCGGTAGTTGGTGACACCCCGCCCGATGCCCTTCGCCTCACAGGCCGCAATCGCGGCGGCGACGGCGGCCTCGCCGGTCTGCACCGCATCACCGGCAAAGCCGCGCAGATAGCGCACGCGTTCGGATTTTGCCGGCACGAAAGCCCCGGCCAGGGGGGCCTCGTCCTGACCTTCGGCCACGAAGACCTGCGCAATGGGCAGGCCGTATCTGGTGGCGAATTCGAAATCGCGCGCATCATGCGCCGGGCAGCCGAAAATCGCCCCCGTGCCGTAATCCATCAGGATGAAGTTGGCGATATAGACCGGCAGGTGCCAGTCCGGATCGAAGGGGTGCCGCACCGTGATCCCGGTGTCGAACCCCTTTTTTTCCGCCGTCTCGATGGCTTCGGCACTGGTCCCGCCCCGCCGGCAAGCGGCCACGAAGGCGGCGACCTGCGGGTCGCCCGCCTCCAGCACCTTTGCCAGCGGATGGTCGGGGCTGATCGCGGCGAAACTGGCCCCCAGCAGCGTATCGGGCCGCGTGGTATAAACCTCCAGCCGGTCAAACCCCGCCGGGGCACCGACCGTCTGGAACGCAAACTGCAGCCCGCGCGACTTGCCGATCCAGTTGGCCTGCATGGTCCGCACCTTTTCGGGCCAGTCCTGCAGCCCGTCCAGCGCCGCCAGCAATTCGCCCGAATAGTCGGAAATGCGGAAGAACCACTGCGTCAGCTCGCGCCGTTCCACCACCGCGCCCGACCGCCAGCCGCGCCCGTCGATCACCTGTTCATTCGCCAGCACCGTCATGTCGACGGGGTCCCAGTTCACCACTGCCGCCTTGCGGTAGACCAGCCCTGCCGCCAGCATGTCCAGGAACATCGCCTGCTGCTGGCCGTAGTATTCCGGGTCGCAGGTGGCAAACTCGCGGCTCCAGTCAATCGACAGGCCCAAGGGCTTCATCTGCGCGCGCATGTCGGCGATATTGCCATAGGTCCAGTCGCGGGGGTGGCCGCCCCGTTCCATCGCGGCGTTTTCGGCGGGCATCCCGAAGGCATCCCAGCCCATCGGGTGCAGCACACTGAATCCGCACATGGATTTGTAGCGCGCAATCACATCGCCCATGGTGTAGTTGCGCACATGGCCCATGTGGATGCGCCCTGACGGATAGGGAAACATTTCCAGCACATAGTATTTCGGCCGGGCATCGCGGACGGCGGCAAAGACCCCGGCCCTGTCCCAGGCATCCTGCCAGAGGCGTTCCGTTGCGGCGGGGTCATAGGACATGGGCGGGCCTTGTGTTCATCGCGGTGCCGCACCGGGGTACACCGGTTGCCGCCCGAACGTCCAGAGCTCCGGATCAGAGGTTGCTGTCCTGCACGCGCAGCTGGCGTGCCCGCGTCAGGATGGCGTCTTCCACGGCGCGCTGCGTGGCCACCGGCACCGCCCCGCCGCCGCGCGACTGCAGCGCCACCTTCAGCGACCGCGCATCCAGCGCCGGGTCCTGCACATAGATCGTGGCACGGTAGGACCGGTTGCTGCCGGGTGGCGTGCCATACCCGGTCGAGATCACGCCGGTAAAGGGATCGACCGATTCAATCGGCAGAAAGCTGAGCACGTCAAGCGAGGCATTCCACAGATACTTGTTCACCTCGACGGTGGTGTTGGGATTGTCGTTGTTGGCAAACAGGTCCCAGATGGTGGAATTGCTGGCCGTTCCCTGGTTCTGCGTCAGGCCCAGGTATTGCGCCGTCGGGTCGTTGGAGTTGATCAGCGCGTTGGCTTCCTGCGCCTTCATCGCCCCGACTGAATTGTCGCCACCCGCACCGCATCCGGCGATCAGGGGCACAAGCCCCGCCAGAAGCGCCGCGCGTGCCCGTCGTTGCAAGGTCATGCAATCCCCCAAAGGTTTCGCGTTGTCTAGCCCGTCGGCAGACACCGGACAAGGGCCTTTGGTCATCCGGGACCGGCCCCGGCGCACCGGTGCGCGCCCTTTGCCGACCGCAACGCGGGGCAAAGACGGCACCCGGCCCCCCGAAGGTCGGCAAGGGGATGCGCAGCGGCCCCGGCAGACACCGGCCAGGCCCTTGCGGGCCGTGGAACCAAGCCTTCCGGCCCGGTCAAGACCCATCGGCAAAGGCCGGATCCTGTGGCGGCAGCGGGCCGGTGACTTCGCCCGGCAGAGCCAAATGCGTGCCACCCATGCCACACCTGTTGCCTTTCGTAACGCAGGTCGCCGGATGTCCGTTGCAAATGCAGGCCGCAGGATCGAAAAGCAATGACACCGACTTCGGACTCCCTGAGTTGGGATAACTGTCCTCAAAGTAACGAGTGAAACCATGAAAAATCTTCTTCTCGCTTCCACAGCGCTGGTCGCCTTTGCAGGTGCCGCTGCTGCTGAAGTCGCGATCAGCGGCTCGGGCCGCCTGGGTATGGTCTACGACGAGTCGATCAACAATGATAAGATCAACACCGTTAGCGGCAGAGCCGTCCGCAATGTCGGCGATTCGGGCTTCCGCTTCAGCTCGCGGATGCGTGTCGTCTTCACGCTGACGGCAGAAACCGATGCAGGCGTCAGCTTCGGTGCCTCGATCCGGGCTGACAACGCAAATGCCGGCAACAACGGCCAGGGCGGCTCGGTCTTCATGTCCGGTGCCTTCGGCAAACTGTCGATGGGCGATGTTGACGGTGCGGCTGAATCTGCCGTCGGCAACCTGTCGGGCGTCGGCTATACCGGTATCGGCGACCTGAACGAGGCCATCTACCTGCAGCAGGGTAACAGCGACATCGACTCGAACGAAAAGCTGACCGAGTTCGCCCTGCCCGCAGCAACCTATGAATACACCACCGGCCCTGCCAGCTTCTATTTCTCGCTGGGCAATCCGGCCGGGATCGCCATCACGACGACCACCTTTGACACGCTGGACGTGACGGTGAAGGACACCGTTATCGATTCCGCCTTTGGCATCGGTGCGAAGTATGCGGTCGACAACTATTCGGTCGGATTCGGTTACGAAACCGTCGACGTGTCGGGCATCGCCTATAACAACACGGCCTGCCCCGTCATCGGGCCCACTTGCAGCAGCACCAAGTTCAAGAACACGGTGGACAGCTGGATCATCGGCGGCACTGGCACCTTCGGCGGCTTCACCGCCAAGGCGCAGTACGGCGAAGGGTCGGGCAAGGGCATTGATCTGACCCAGTACGGCATCTCTGCTGACTATACCTTCGATGCCTTCACGGTGACGGCCTTCTGGGTCAACAAGGAAATCAAGACCCCCAAAGATGCGAAGAAGGCAAAGCAGCAGCCCTTCGGCCTTGGCGTCAAATACGACCTGGGCGGCGGTGCGTCGATTGCTGCCGGTGCGGTTGACCCCGATATCAAGGGCGAAGACTATCGCGCCGACATCGGTGTGAACTTCTCGTTCTGATCGCAACGATCAAGGATGTCGGAAAGAGCGGGCGATTGCCCGCTCTTTCTTTTTCCTGCGGCCGGGGACCGGCGCGGCAGGACTTGCCCTCTGTCCGCCCGGGCATGGACAGCCAGCCTGCGGGAAGACCTGCGCAGCGGTGCCGCCTGTGCCGCAGCGCCCTGCCGCCGCAATGCCGGCGGCACCGCTTTTTCCGGCTGAATTGCTTGACCTGAAACCGGAATCAGGCATCATCCCAAAAGTCAGGCGTGACGTTTGGCGGCTGGATATGTTGGCGCGGGCATCCTTGTTCCGGGCTGCGGGATGCCTTGTTGCCGCAGGGGCAAGGCAGCCGCTATGGACCACTGGCCAGACGGAATTGTACCTTTGGCGCGCAAGGAAAGAGGGGAAGATGAGATTGCCGTTTGGGGACCGCTGCCTGACATGTCTGCTGGTGATCGGGGCATCTGCGGCGCAGGCACAGGAAACCCCGGTGTTCGGTTCCGACTATGACGCGCCGGTGGAAGAGCTTCCGGTCGAGTCCGAGGTTCTTGGGCCCAGACTCACTTTCACCAACGCCCGCGGTGGCGTGGCAACCTTTTACGGGCAGGTCAACCTGACCTACCAAGGCTTTGACGACGGCCAGGAAACCACCAGCAACATTGTTGACAACGGCAACTGGAACTCGCGCCTCGGGTTCACCATCAGCCAGCCGATGGGCGATAACACGCTGCGCTGGCGGTTTGAAACCGGCTTGACGATGCGCAACTCTGCGCTGGTGTCGCAGACTGAAACGCCGGACTGGGGCGACTGGCAGCGCACCCTGCTGCGCTGGTTCGAGGTGGCCTATGATGCGGATTATGGCACCTTCTCGCTGGGTCAGGGGGCCACGGCGGCAAACGGCACCGCCGGGCTGGACGACAGTTTCACCTTTGTCGCCGGTGCCACAGACTCAACCGATGGTTTTGCCGCCATGCGCTTTCGCAATGACGCGGGGCAGTTGACCAATGTCACCGTTGGCCAGGTCAACTCTGCGCTTGACGCATTGCGCCGGTTCCGCCTGCGCTATGACACGCCGGTGTTCAGTGGTGTGATGCTGTCTGCATCCTACGGGCAAAACGTGCTCGTCAGCGCCGATGAGAATGACTATTACGAAGTTGCCGCGCGCTGGACGGGTGATCTGGGTGACGTGGCGGTGCGCAGCGCCCTTGGCTATCAGTGGATTGACGATCCGAACGGCGACCTGACGCGCCGTCTGGCAGGTTCGTTCACCCTGGTGCATGAACCCACCGGCCTGAACTTTGCGTTTTCGGCCGGCAATCAGTTCAACGGACCGGATTACTACTGGGCGCGGGCCGGATGGCAGACCGAACGTCTGGCAGCGGGCACGACATCGCTGTCGGTTGACTATTACAACGGCAACGATTTCCTGTCTGACGGTGCCAAGACCGAAAACTGGGGGCTCTACGCCGTGCAGGACATCGACGCACTCTCGCTCAATCTTTATGCGGGCTGGCGGAGCTTTTCCTACAGCGACAGGCTTGGCGGCGGCTACCAGGATGCCAGCGGCGTGCTGGCCGGCGTGCGCTGGTCGTTCTAGGGTGGGGCAAAGTGTAGTGACCGGTTCTTTTCCAGCTACCGGGGGCGTTTGCCGGAACCACGTCAATGTCTGACTGCCGCAAGGAAGCGGGAACAACATTCCAGAACTGCGGCGAGGCCAGAATATGAACAAGACGTCTGTCCATCGCATGTGGCGTTTCTCATCAGGAACGGGCAGGTCGCGGACCGACCGGAAACGCTCCGGTGGAGCGTTTCCGCGGTCCGATTGCCGAAGGGCGCAAGCCCGCAGGCAAGGGGCTCTCCACTGGCCTGACGCCGGATTATCCGGCCGCGCCTGCCTGGGCTGGCGCGGAATCGCGCCTGACGGGGGCAGGCAGGCGCGGCCGGATTTGTCGACGGACAAATCCGGCAAGGCAGACAAAGCCGCTGTTTTTCGCAGGAGGTCCAAGGAGCATCTTTCGGTCTGGGGTCGGACTTCCGGTTGGACCATGCCTTCTGCCGCAACCGTCCCCCATGTCCCTGTCTGACATCACCCGCCGCATCGCCGCCGCCGAAGCCGCAGCAGGCCGCGCCCCCGGCAGCGTCACCCTGATTGCCGTGTCCAAGGTTCAGCCGCTGGACCGCGTCGTTGCGGTGCTAAAGGCAGGCCACAGGGTTTTCGGCGAGAATTACGTGCAAGAAGCGGCCGGAAAATGGCCCGACCTGCGGGCGCGCTTTGGCCCGCTGGCCGTTCACATGATCGGCCCGCTGCAAACCAACAAGGCAAAGCAGGCGCTGGACCTGTTTGATGCCATCCACACGCTGGACCGCCCGTCGCTGGCCGAAAAACTGGCGCGCCTGGTGCAGGACAGGGGGCACTGCCCGGAACTGTTTGTCCAGGTCAACACCGGGGCCGAACCGCAAAAGGCCGGGGTTCTGCCGGACGGGGCCGATGCCTTTATCGCCGCCGCCCGTGCCATGGACCTGCCCCTGGCCGGTCTGATGTGCATCCCGCCCGAAGGCTGCGACAGCACCCCCCATTTTGCTGCCCTTGCCGACATGGCCGCACGCAACGGCCTTTCCGGCCTGTCAATGGGCATGAGCGGCGATTTCGGGGCCGCCATCGCCGCCGGGGCGACCCATGTGCGGGTTGGCAGTGCGATTTTCGGGGCGCGCGATGATGCGGCACGCAGGTAGGCTTCGGTCTGAACCGGGTCGGAACCCGTCGAGACGGGCTTTGTCACATCAGCCAGACCCGCCCCTGCGGCGGCAGTGCCAAAACCCCGTCCTGCGCCACCACCCCGGCGTCTGACAGGGCATCCCACATCCGCGTTACCCCCTGTGCCCGCGCCCAGGCCGCGCTGACCCCCTGCCAGCCGTCGGCAAAGTTGAACAGGCACAGGACCGGACCCGTCGGGGCCACGCGGCGGAACGCAAAGACCCCGGCCGTCCCCGGGTGCAGCACCTCCACCGGGCAGGCCCCGTGCAGCGCCGCCACCTGACGGCGCCGTGCCAGAATGTGCCGGGTGCCGCGAAAGACCCGCGCCGCCGGGGTTTCGGCCGTCTCCCTGTCTGCGGCGGCCCCCCAATCCATCCGGGGCCGGTGAATCCAGCGGCTGTCATGGGCGTGGTCGGGCACGGCCAGATAACCGTAATCGTTCAGCAGGGCCAGCTCGTCACCCATGTAGATCAGCGGGATGCCCCCGTAACTTGCGATCAGCGCATGCCCCATCAGGATGCGCTGCACCGCCGTTTCCGCCCCCGCCGCATCGCCCGCCTTCATCGCCCGTTCCAGCCCGGCGAGCGAGGCGAAGCTTCCCGAAATCCGCTTGTCCCCGGTGGCGGGATTGGCCTGAAACAGCGCCCCTTGCGCGAAAGACCCCGGAAAGCCGCCTTCGTAGAACTCTGACAGAAAGGCCCGGTGGGCCGGCCCGCTGATGCCCACGGCCGCGGCATCCTCATCCGTCACCGCCCAGCCGATATCGTCATGGCAGCGGATATAGGTGGCATAGGTCGCATTGGTGAGGCGCGGCGGAAAATGCCGGGCCAGCACATGGGTCATCAGGCCGGTGTCACGCGTCGCCAGTGCCGACCAGAACTGCACCATCAGGCTGTTGTGATAGGCAAGGTTGCCTTCCTTGCCGTCGTGTTCGCCCCGCCCCAGATAGGCCAGCATCTCGGCCGGGGCCACGATCGCCTCTTCCAGATGGATCACCGCCGGGCAGACCACCCGGCAGGCCGCGCGCAGGGCGCGCAGGATCATGTGTACCTCGGGTTCTGACTGGCAGCGGGTTCCCATCCGCTTCCAAATGAAGGCCACCGCATCCAGACGCAGCACATCCACGCCCCGGTTGGCCAGGAAGAACATGATCCCGGCAATTTCCAGAAACACCTGCGGGTTGGCCCAGTTCAGGTCCCACTGATGTTCGTTGAAGGTGGTCCAGACCCATTTGCCGAAGGCAGGGTAGTGGGTGAAATTCCCCGGCGCATTGTCGGGAAACACCTCGACCAGGGTCTGCCCGTACTGGCGGGGAAGGGTATCGTCATCGAACATCAGGTAGTAGTCCTGATACCTGGGGTCACCCTTTGCGGCCCGTCTGGCCCAGGCATGTTCCCTGGCGGTGTGGTTCAGCACCAGGTCCACGCACAGGCTCATCCCCCGGTCGCGCAGGGCCGTGGCCAGCGTTTCAAAGTGCTCCATCGTGCCAAAGACGGGATTGATCGCGCGGTAATCCATCACCGAATAGCCGCCATCGCTGTCGCCGGGGCGCGGTTTCAGGCAGGGCATCAGATGGACACAGGTCACACCAAGGTCTTCAAGATAATCGAGCTTTCCCGGAACCCCCGCCAGGGTGCCCGCAAATCGGTCAATATAGAACACATAGCCCGCCATGCCGGGGCGCTGAAACCAGTCGGGTTCCAGATCGCGCTGCAGGTCAAGCCGTTTCAGCGCCGCCGGACGGTCGGCCCAGGCGGCGCGCATGGCCTTGAGCAGGGCGGCGCTGAATTTCGAATAATCGGGATGCGCGCCATAAAGCCGGTCCGTCATGCCCCAGAGATCGCCCGCACTGCGGTCCAGCCGCAGTGCGAAGACCTCGTCATCCGCCATGGACGCCGCCTTTGTCATGGAATCCCCCCTGCCGCTGCGGAAAGGCTATGCCTTCCAAAGCGGTTTGGAAAGGGGATCAGGCGCGGATGATCAGCCTGGTCTGATGACGGATCCGCCGGGCGATCCACAAGAGATCCCGGCGCGAGAAGGCAACACAGCCGGCCGTGGGGTGGCGCGGCCTGCGCCAGGTGTGCACGAAAATCGCCGATCCTTCGCCCGGAACCGCGCGCGGCCAGTTCCAGTCGGTGATCAGGATCAGATCATACAGCGGGTCGGGCCGTTGCAGCCGCTCTTGTCCCCAGGGGTGCGGCCTGCGCACCATCAGATTGTAGTCCGGGTCGCGGCTGTCGTCTGACCACAGGTCAGAGGGGCCGGTGGGCAGTGCCCAGCCGGGCAGTTGCGTGGCTGCCACACGGTCGGGCCGGTACAGCAGGCCGACGAAATGATGCGTTCCCGCCGGTGTTGCCCCGTCGCCCTCGCGCTTGGTGCGGGTGATCCCGCCGCGTCCGATGGCGCAGGCAAAGCGGCGGCCCATGAACCGGGCCCCCCAGCGGGTAACGACCAGGTCGATCCGGCTCATGTCAGGTGACCGGATTTGGCGACCTTGGTGGCCAGATAGGCGGCGTTCTGATCGGTCTGGCCCACCGTCAGCGGAACGCGTTCGGTCACGTCAATCCCGTTGGCCTGCATCATCGAAATCTTGCGCGGATTGTTCGTCATCAGCCGCACGGCGCTGAAGCCAAGCTGCCGCAGAATCCCCGATCCCAGCCGGAAATCACGCTCGTCATCCTCAAAGCCAAGCCGGTGGTTGGCGTCAACCGTATCAAATCCCTGATCCTGCAGGGAATAGGCGCGCAGCTTGTTGGCAAGACCTATCCCGCGCCCTTCCTGGTTGAGATACAGCAGAACGCCCGCCCCGTCGCGGCCCATCTGTGCCAGGGCGGCGCGCAGCTGCGGGCCGCAATCGCATTTCAGGCTGCCCAGCACATCGCCGGTGAAACAGGCGGAATGCAGGCGGGCCAGCACCGGTGCTGATCGGTCCGGTCGGCCGATCTCGATGGCAAAGTGGTCTTCGCCGCCGTCTTCGGGGCGGAATACATGAACGCGGCCTGCCTGGGACGCAGCCATGGGAAGCCGCGCAGACGCCACCGCGTGAAGGGGCGAGGCGCGCAACAATTCCGGGCCGGCCTCTGCCAGGGCAATCAGGGTCAGGTTGGCGTCGCCGGCTAGGGCCAGCCCATGCGGTACCGGCACAACCACAGCCGCCGGCAGCAGATGTGCGGATTTCACAAGCTGGATCGCCGCCCGGTGCAGGTCCGCAGGCCCGTCGCGCAAGGACCGGAAGGGGCCCTTCATCGGGGCGTTCAGGTCATCCGCCGGATCGGCAATGGCCCGCAGCCAGGGCAAGGCGGCACCGTCGGGAATGGCGATGCGGGCCAGATCGCCGTCATAGGCCCGGGCCTTCAGCGTGTCTGCGCGCCGCGCTGTAAGGACCAGTTCCGGCGCACCCATGTCCCGCAGGCCGACAAGACGTGCCGCAGACAGCGTTTCGACAGCAACCGCCAGCGCCCCGCGGCCACCCGCTGTCAACACCACCGGCACGCCCATGCGCAGATCGGCCCGTGCCCGGGCAAGACGTTCGATGATGGTCGGGCCAAGGGACATGAAGACCTGCGTCACGGATTCCCCCTTTCTAGGCAGGATGAAGGGAAATTGAAACATTTGCCCCGCTGGCGACACGAGCGCGTGAGAACCCTGTCGCAAATCTTGCGCGTTCCGGGGGGCGCGCGCATCTGACGGCGGGCAACAGAGGAACAGTGCAATGGCAAACCTCAAGAAAATTCTGCTGGTGGACGATGACGACGACCTTCGCGAAGCGTTGAGCGAACAATTGGTCATGACCGAGGACTTTGACGTCTTCGAAGCCCGCACGGGGGCCGAGGGGATGGAAAAGGCAAAGGCCGGACATTACGATCTGGTGATCCTTGATGTCGGCCTGCCGGATACGGACGGGCGCGAACTGTGCCGCCGGATGCGCAAGCAGGGGGTCAAATGCCCGGTGCTTATGTTGACCGGACATGATTCGGACAGCGACACGATTCTCGGTCTGGATGCGGGGGCAAATGATTATGTCACCAAGCCGTTCAAGTTTCCGGTGTTGCTTGCGCGCATCCGTGCCCAGCTGCGCCAGCATGAACAGTCGGAAGATGCGGTGTTCCAGCTTGGGCATTACACCTTCAAGCCTTCGCTGAAGATCCTGGTCGACGAGAAAGATCGCAAGATCCGTCTGACAGAGAAAGAAACCAATATTCTCAAATACCTGTATCGTGCAAGCCAGGGCGTTGTCGCCCGCGATGTCCTGCTGCACGAGGTGTGGGGGTACAATGCCGGCGTGACAACCCACACCCTGGAAACGCACATCTACCGGTTGCGACAGAAGATCGAGCCTGATCCTTCAAATGCGCGGCTGCTGGTTACGGAAAGTGGCGGTTACAGATTGGTTGCATGATCGTCTTATTGTGGTCAGACTCAGACCTGTATTAGCGGTCAAGGGCAGATTGTTCTGCCCGTCAGTTCCCCTCGCTGCACCGGGGCAATGGTGCAGCAACCTCCCTGTTGGACCTGGCCGGGCAATTGCCCGGCCTTTTTTTGGTGCATCCGGGATGTCTTGGTCCGGACCGGGACCGGCAGACCGGGCCTGATCCCTGCAAGGGATACCCCCCGCCAGAACGTCGTCCGGGCTTCTTGCTGTCCGCGCCGGACCCTGGCCCGAGCTGACCGGGGTTGAGCCTTTGCCGACGGTTGCCTAGGGTCACGCGCAAAAGGAGATGCCGATGCCCTTTACCCTTGCGACCTGGAACATCAATTCCGTCCGCCTGCGCGAAGGTCTGGTGGCGCGGCTTCTGGCCGAACAGCAGCCGGACGTCCTGTGTTTGCAGGAATGCAAGAGTCCAGTCGAAAAGATGCCGCTCGCCACCTTTGCCGCACTGGGCTACCGCTATGTCGTCGCGCGGGGACAAAAGGGCTACAACGGCGTTGCCATCCTGTCGAGGCTGCCGATGATGGACGCGGGTGAGCAGGATTTTGCACAGCTTGGCCATGCGCGGCACGTTGCTGCGCGGCTGGAAAACGGGGTGACGATTCACAACTGCTATGTGCCGGCGGGCGGCGACATCCCCGACCGGGCGGAGAATGAGAAGTTCGGCCAGAAGCTGGATTTCCTGACCGGGATGCGCGACCATTTCCGCTGGGAACGGCCAGACCGGGCCATCCTGGTGGGCGATCTGAACATCGCCCCGCGTGAGGATGATGTGTGGAACCACAGGCAACTGCTCAAGATCGTCAGCCATACCCCGCAAGAGGTGGAGCATCTGGCGCAGGCGCAAGAGGCAGGCCGCTGGGTGGACATCACGCGCCAGGACATTCCGGCGGGGCTTCTGTATTCTTGGTGGTCCTATCGTGCATCAGACTGGGATGCGGCGGACAAGGGACGCAGGCTGGATCATATCTGGGCCACGCCCGACATTGCCGGTGCCGCGCATGGCAGCCGCATACTGCGCCCTGTCCGCGGATGGGATCAACCGTCGGACCATGTTCCGGTTTTCGCCCGTTTTGATCTGTGATCGCGGGCCGGACCCCCTGAGCGCCCGGTCAGGGCAGAATTTCGAGCGATTTCACCCAGACATAAGGGCCGCTCCGGCCGTTATCGACCTCGCCCAGCAGGCGGACGTTGGTTTCGGGCGCGACGGGCCGGTTCCGGAACACCTCGTCATCAATTTCGACCCGGATTTCGCCCGAGGCATCGCGGAAGGTGAAGTAATCCTCGCGCTGGTGCGCAACGATGTTCCCGACCAGCGTGACATAGGTGCCCGCCCGTGCCGCAGCGGCCTGCGCCACCGTCACTTCGGCACCTGCAACGCTGGGGCCGGTGAACTGCGCCGCCACCGGTGTTGCCGCCACAATGGCCATCACGCAGGCTATCTTCGCGAATTTCTTCATCTTTTCATCCAACTCCATACCTGTGACCAAGCGCCACACGGTAAAATGTTACCATTCAGCCGTCACAGTTTCAAGACGCAACCTGTGCCACGCCGATTGCCACCCGGTTGCCTCTTGGCCTTTGTCGCGCCTGCGATCATATAGGGGCGGACCCAATGCAGAGGGAGAGTTGCCATGTTCGGATTTGCAGACAAGCCGCAGCCCGCGCCGGGCCTGATCAAGGACGCGACCGAGGCCAGCTTTCTGGCCGATGTGATCGAGGCCAGCCAGACCGTCCCCGTGATTGTCGATTTCTGGGCCCCGTGGTGCGGTCCCTGCAAGACGCTGACGCCCGCGCTGGAAGCCGCCGTGACGGCGGCGGGCGGCAAGGTGAAGCTGGTGAAGATCGATGTCGATCAAAACCAGCGCATCGCGGCGCAGCTGCGCATTCAGTCGATTCCCACCATTTATGCCTTCTGGCAGGGCCAGCCTGTGGACGGGTTCCAGGGTGCGCTGCCGGCGTCCGAGATCAGGAAGTTCATCGACCGGGTTGCTGCACTGGCCGGTGACGGCGGGCTTGGCGATGCCCTGGCGGCCGCCGAGGCCATGCTGGCCGAGGGTGCCGTGGTGGATGCGGTGGAAACCTTTGCGGCGATTCTGGGCGAAGACCCTGCCAATGCAGCGGCCTATGGCGGGTTGATCCGCGCGCATCTGATGCTGGGCGAAGTTGACCGGGCGCAGGCGCTGGCAGACGCGGCCCCGGCAGCGATTGCGAAGGCAAAGGAGATCGAGGCGGCGCGGGCGCAGATCGAACTGGCGCGGCAGGCGGCCAGTGCCGGGCCCGAGGCCGAACTGCGGGCTGCCGTCGCGGCAAATGAGAATGACCATCAGGCGCGGTTTGATCTGGCGCTTGCCTTGCATGCCGCCGGAAAGGTGGATGAGGCGGTGGATGAGCTGCTGGACCTGTTCCGCCGCGACCGCGAGTGGAATGACGCTGCGGCCAAGGCGCAGCTGTTCATCATCTTCGAGGCGCTGAAGCCGACCGACCCGATCGTTCTGAAGGGGCGTCGCCGGTTGTCTTCGATGATATTTGCCTGATCGCCACGGCGGTCTAGGTACCGGCCCATGACAAGATTGACCGAGCTTCCCGATACCATCCCCGTCTTTCCGCTTCCCGGGGCGCTGCTGCTGCCGCGGGCAAGGTTGCCGCTGCACATCTTTGAGCCGCGCTATCTGCAGATGGTGGACGACACGCTGAAAACCAGGCACCGGCTGATCGGAATGATCCAGCCGCGCGAGGTCCCGGCGGCGGCAGAGAAACGCCTGCATGCCATCGGCTGTGCGGGGCGCCTGACCGGGTTTTCCGAAACAGAAGACGGGCGTTACATGATCACCCTTTCGGGCCTGTCGCGCTTTCGCGTGCTTCAGGAAGTGCAGGGCTTTGCCCCCTACCGGCGCTGTCAGGTGGATTGGGCCCCCTTTGCCCGTGATCTGGGCGGGGCGGAAAACGACGCAGGCTTCAGGCGCGCCGAGTTCATGGCGGGACTGAAACGCTATTTCGAGGCGATGGAACTGTCGACCGACTGGGGCAGTCTGAAGGGTGCGGATGAAGAACTGCTGATCAACTCGCTGTCGATGCTTTGCCCCTTCGCGCCCGAGGACAAGCAGGCGCTGCTGGAAGCGCCGTCCTTGACAACGCGCCGCGAAACCCTGGTCACGCTGATCGAGTTCGCCCTGCGCCGCGGCAATGGCGACGAGGTGATGCAATGAGCGATGGTCCCGATCCGGCACCCTTGCACGACCGGCGCATGCTTGAGGCGCTGGTCTGCCCGGTGACCCAGGCGGTGCTGACCTATGATGCCGGGCGGCAGGAGCTGATTTCGCGTGCCGCATCGCTGGCCTTTCCGATCCGGGACGGCATTCCGATCATGCTGGTCAGCGAGGCGCGGCAGATCGACTGACGGGGCGCGTGCCGCCGCCCCCGGGGGCGCTGCCCCCGGACCCCCGGGATATTTGTGAACAGAGAATGCAGACGACAGTCAGATCTGCTGACCCGTCAGCAGCCTTGGCAGATCGCCTGTCAGGCCCGCCGCCTGGCGGATGAAGCCGCGGCGCAGCGCAGGGGCCGCATTGACCACGCCAAGGCCAAGGTCGCGGCCAAGGCGCAGGATCGGGTTGTCGTTCGAGAACAGGCGGTTTACCGTGTCCATGCCCAAGGCCAGCGCGGTGGCGTCGAACCGCCGCCAGCGCTGATAGCGTTCCAGCACATCGATGGCTCCGATATCCTCGCCCCGTCGCTGCGCCAGCAGCAGCACCTCGGCCAGGGCGGCGACATCGCGCAGGCCAAGGTTCAGGCCCTGACCGGCGATGGGATGCACCCCATGGGCTGCGTCCCCCACAAGGGCCAGGCGCGGGGCGACGTAGCGGGCCGCAAGGCTGAGAGACAACGGGTAGGTGAACCTGTCCCCGGCAAGGGCGATGTCACCCAGAAAACCGCCGAAGCGCGGGCGCAGGGCGGCAAGATAGCCGGCATCGGACAGCGCCTGTATGGCGGCCGCGCGGGCTTCGGCCGCGGTCCAGACGATGGAACTGAAATTGCCGGGCAGGGGCAGGATGGCAAGCGGCCCTTCCGGCATGAAGAACTGGTGCGCGATGCCATTGTGCGGCAACTCATGCGCCACGGCGGTCACCAGCGCCGTCTGGCCATAGCCCCAGCCGATGCGGCGGATGCCGGCCCGCGCGGCGGTGCCGCTGCCGCGCCCGTCACAGCCTGCCAGCAGGCGCCCTGTCAGGGTGCGGCCGGACGCCAGCGTCACGGCGGCACCGTTTGCCGTCACCTCCTGCGCGACGACGCTTTCGCCCGACAGCAGGGTGATGCCGGGCGTATCCGACATGGCAGAGTGCAAGGCGCCGTACAGGAACCGGTCCTCCAGCAGGAAGCCCATCGGGCCTTCCTCGATCCCGGCGGAGTCAAAGGTCAGAAAGAACGGGGCGGCACCCGCCCCGGCAAGGCCATCGCTGGCCTTGATCTGCAGGATCGGCTGGGTCCGGTCTGCAACGCGGGGCCAGACGCCCAGAACGGTCAGAAGCCGTTTGGAGGCAATGGCAAGCGCATAGGCGCGCCCGTCGAACCCGCGCGCGGCCCGGTCGGGTGCAGGGCGCGCGTCGATCACGGTCACGCGCAGGCCGCCCTGCGCCAGGGCCAGGGCCAGGGCGGGGCCGTTCAGCCCGCCGCCCGCAATCAGGATGTCGGTCTTCTCTGTCATGTGCGGAACTATGGCACCGGGCGCGGGATTGTCCATGCGCCGCTCTGCCGCTACCGTCGGACGGACGGATCGGGAGAGCGGCATGGACAAGCGGACAGCGGGCGAACTGGGGCGGGCGATCGGGGCGGGCAAGGTCCACCCCGTCGAACTGGTCGAGGCGCTGCTGGCCGCGATCGACGCACATCCGCTTGCGCAGCGCATCTATGCCCGCCTTACCCCGGACCGCGCGCGGGCCGAGGCGATGGCGGCGGCGGGCCGTGCCAGGGCGGGCCTGCGCAAAGGGCTGCTGGATGGCGTGCCGCTGTCGTGGAAAGACCTGTTCGATACGGCCGGGACGCCGACGGAAGCAGGATCGGCGCTGCTCAGGCACCGCACCCCGGCGGCAGATGCCGGGGTACTGGCGCGGGCGACCCTGGCGGGGCTGGTCTGTCTGGGCAAGACCCATATGTCGGAACTGGCCTTTTCGGGATTGGGGCTGAACCCTGTCACGGCCACCCCGCCGTCGGTCAACGACCCTGATGCGGTGGCGGGCGGATCATCATCGGGGGCGGCGGCATCGGTGGCCTTCGGTCTTGCCCCGGCTGCCATCGGGTCGGACACCGGCGGGTCGGTGCGGATTCCGGCGGCCTGGAACGATCTGGTGGGCCTCAAGACCACGGCAGGCCTTCTGCCGCTGACCGGCACGGTGCCGCTGTGCGAAAGCTTTGACACGGTCGGCCCGCTGGCGCGCAGTGTCGAGGATTGTGCGCTGCTGCTGGGCATACTGGACGGGCAGCCTGCGCCCGATCTGCGCGGGGCAGAGCTGCGCGGGGCGCGGCTTCTGGTGCTGGAAACCGTGGCACTGGACGGGCTGCGCCCCGAACCTGCCGCCGCTTTTGACCGGTCGGTGGCCCGCCTTGCAGCGGCGGGGGCGCGGGTGCAGCGGCTTGAGGCCCCGGAAGTGGCCGAGGCGATGGCCCTGGCGCCCGTGCTGTTCACCGCCGAAGCCTATGCGATCTGGCGCGATGTGATCGAGGCGGCACCGCAGAAGATGTTTCCCCGCATTCTGGAGCGGTTCCGCAGCGGGGCGGGGTTTGCTGCGGCAGATTACGTGGCGGGCTGGCGGCGGCTGCGCGTTCTGCGGCGGACCTGGGCAGACCGGGTTGGCAGCGCGGATGCGGTGATCCTGCCCACGGCCCCGATCCTGCCGCCGCATACAAACCGGCTGATGACGGAGGATGCCTATTACGTGTCCGAAAACCTGCTGGCGCTGCGCAACACCCGCATTGCGAACCTGCTGGGTCTGTGCGCCGTTACCCTTCCTGCCGGAGAGCCCTCTTGCGGGATCAGCCTGATGGGACCGGCACATGGCGAGGGCCGCCTGCTGCGGCTTGCCGCCGCCGCCGAAACCGCCCTAGGCTGACCGGGCAAAGGGCGAAATGGTCACAAGTTTTCGTCTCTGCCCTGGCCTGCGGCGGCGTTTTTCTGGACCGCGGGCGAAACTCTGGTTATCCTGACCGGCAACGGGGCGAAACGACCCCGGCAACGAGGCAGTCATGGCGTTTCCAGAGCGGTTTTCGAACCTGCCAGATTACGCATTTCCCCGGTTGCGCGCGCTTCTTGAGGCGCACGCCCCCGGTGGCGATCCCATAACCATGACCATCGGAGAGCCGAAGCACCCGATGCCCGCTTTCGTGGCCGAGGTGCTTGCCGCCAATCTGGACGGGTTCGGCGTTTATCCCCCCAATGACGGCACGCCCGGGTTACTGGCCGCGAACTCTGCCTGGCTGGACCGCCGCTATGGCGTGAAGGTGCCGCCAGAGCGGATCATGGGCCTGAACGGCACGCGGGAAGGCCTGTTCAATGCGGCCCTGGCCCTGTGCCCGGAACGCAAGAACGGTGGGGTTCCGGCAGTTCTGATGCCGAACCCGTTCTATCAGGTCTATGCCGTTGGCGCGCTGGCAGCCGGGGCCGAGCCGGTCTATGTGCCTGCAACGGCGGCAACGGGATTTCTGCCGGATTACGCGGCACTTGACCCCGCGCTGCTGGACCGGGTGGCGCTGGCCTGCCTGTGTTCGCCCGCAAATCCGCAGGGGGCCGTTGCCTCGCGCGGTTATCTGGCAGGACTTCTGGCCCTGGCCGAGCGGCACGATTTCATCGTGCTGGCAGATGAATGCTACAGCGAGATCTGGCACAGCGCACCGCCCCCCGGCGTGCTGGAGGTGGCCGCCGCCGCCGGGACCGATCCGGAGCGGGTTTTTGCCTTTCATTCACTTTCGAAACGGTCCAATCTGCCCGGGCTGCGGTCGGGTTTCGTGGCCGGCGGCGTCAAGGGCATTGCCCGGATGCGCAAGCTTCGGTCCTTTGCCGGGGCACCGGTGCCGCTGCCGTTGCAGCGGGTCGCGGAACGCGCCTGGGCCGATGAGGCCCATGTCACGGCCAGCCGCGCGCTTTACGCCGGGAAATTCGGGGATGCCGCAAGGATTTTCTCCGGAATGCCGGGATTTGCCCTTCCGGACGGGGGGTTTTTCCTGTGGCTGCCGGTGCAGGACGGGGAAGCCGCCGCATTGCGTCTGTGGCGCGAGACGGGGGTCCGGGTGCTGCCGGGTGCCTATCTGTCGCGCGAGGTTGGGGGCGAAAACCCCGGCAAAGGCTATATCCGGGTCGCCTTGGTGGCCCCAAGAGACGAGACGCAGCGCGGCCTGACACGGCTTCGCGACTGCCTGTACGCGTAGGGGACGGAACACAGCATGGCATCCTATCAGGCAAGACAGCGCGATCCGCTTCTGGACCACAGCGTTCAGGCGATGCTGCAACGGCGCGGGAAAGAGGTGATCGGTCTTGGCCTGATCGCGCTGGCGCTGGCGGCCACGCTGATGCTGTGGACCTATACCCCCGAGGATCCGGGCTGGATGGTGGCAACCGATGAACCGGCACGCAATGCGCTGGGCCGCTTTGGCGCGGCCACCGCATCCACCCTTGTCATCATCTGCGGCAAGGGTGCCTGGGGCATTCCGGTGATCCTGCTGGCCTGGGGTTTGCGGTTTGTCACGCATCGCGGCGAAGACCGGGCTATGGGGCGGATGATCTTTGCAGTGATCGGCATTGCGGTGGCATCGGTCTTTGCGGCAACGCATGTCCCGGGGGCAGACTGGACCCATTCCTTCGGATTGGGCGGGCTGTTTGGCGATACGATTGTCGGGGCCTTGCTGGGCGTTCTGCCGTTCAGCGCCGGGACCGGCCTGAAAGTGTTGTCCGTGCTTTCCGGTCTGACGCTGATTGCGATGGGTCTGTTCGTGACCGGCTTTGACCGGGCGGAACTGCGCGGGCTTGCCCGGTTTTCCTGGGTAAGCGTGGTGCGCAGCTATGCGGCGATGGTGGACCTCGTGACGCAAGGGGCCACAGGGACCCCCCTTGAAACCGGCACCATGCATGAAAACGGGCAGCAGCGGCGCGAAGCGGCGCGGCTGGCCGGACCGCCTGTGATGGCGGGGGCAGCCGGGTCGGGGCTGTCGGCGCGGCTGCGTCAGAGCGGACCGGCCCCAGCGCAAGCCGCCGGGGCTGCATCCTTTGCCCCGGCGTCGGCACTGCGCGCCGGGGGCGGTACAGATCTGCGCGCCGGGCCGGGCCTTGCCCCGGCCCTGTCGCCGCGCGTCCCTTCGCATCCGGGTGCGGCCAGTTCTGCGCCCGCCGCTGCGGCTGTTGCCGCCGCACGCCCGCGCGGAGGTCTGCTGTGGCTGATCCGGCGCGCGCCCGACCCCGCGCCGCCGGAACAGACCCCGGGTGCTGACGCACCGGCGGCCGACCGTCTCCGGGCCCTCATATCGGATGCCATCAAGAACCGCCTTGCCCCTGGCACAGGGGCCAGCCCCGGCACGGCGGCGGCCCGCACGGATGCGGGGCGGCAGGAACCGCCTGTCGTTGCGCGCCCGACGGGACCGCGCCCCTTGAACGCGACGTTCAGTCATCCATCCCCCGTCCCGGGGATTGAAGGGCGCGGGGCAGGTCTGTCTGCCTTTGCCGATCCGGAGACCGGGGTTGATCTGCAGGACGGCGATGACGCACCTTGGACTTCGGCGGATGTGATGGAATACGATGCGGGGTTTGATGATGACCTGCACGAGCTTTCAGTCACCGAACCGGTTGCCGTGCCGCGCCTTGGACCGGCGCTGATGCAGGCAGAGCCGAAGCGCCTGGTGCAGCAGCCGGTGAAGAAACCCTCTGCCCCGTCGCGTCAGGCGGTCTCCGAAGCGCAGCCGCGCCTGCGCTTCGATGACCCGGCCCCGGCCTATGAGGTGCCGCCGCTGTCGCTGCTGTCGGCCCCCCCCGCCACGCGCACCCGGCACCTCAGCCATGAGGCGCTGGAGGAAAACGCCCGCATGCTGGAATCGGTGCTGGACGATTATGGCGTGAAGGGGGCCATCACCAGCGTCCGACCCGGCCCGGTCGTGACGATGTACGAACTTGAACCGGCACCCGGCCTGAAAGCCAGCCGCGTGATCGGTCTGGCCGATGACATTGCCCGGTCGATGTCGGCGCTGTCTGCCCGCGTGTCCACCGTTCCGGGGCGGACGGTCATCGGGATTGAACTGCCGAACCAGCACCGCGAAAAGGTGGTCCTGCGCGAGATCCTGTCGTCCCGCGATTTCGGCGACAGTGCGATGCGCCTGCCGCTGGCCCTGGGCAAGGACATCGGCGGCGATCCGGTGGTGGCCAACCTGGCCAAGATGCCGCACCTGCTGATTGCGGGCACAACCGGATCAGGCAAATCGGTGGCAATCAACACGATGATCCTGTCGCTGCTCTACAAGCTGACGCCGGAAGACTGCCGGCTGATCATGATCGACCCGAAGATGCTGGAACTCAGCGTTTATGACGGCATCCCCCATCTGCTGTCCCCGGTCGTGACCGACCCGAAGAAGGCGGTTGTCGCCCTGAAATGGGTCGTGGGCGAGATGGAGGAACGCTATCGCAGGATGTCGCGCACGGGTGTGCGCAACATCGAAGGCTACAATGGCCGGGTCCGCGAGGCGCTGGCCAGGGGCGAGATGTTCAAGCGCACCATCCAGACCGGATTTGATGAGGAAACCGGCGATCCCGTGTTCGAGACGGATGAATTCCAGCCTGTTGCCATTCCCTACATCGTGGTCATCGTCGATGAGATGGCCGACCTGATGATGGTGGCCGGCAAAGAGATCGAGGCCTGCATCCAGCGGCTGGCGCAGATGGCGCGGGCCAGCGGCATTCACCTGATCATGGCCACGCAGCGCCCGTCGGTGGATGTCATCACCGGCACGATCAAGGCGAACTTCCCCACCCGCATCTCCTTCCAGGTCACGTCAAAGATCGACAGCCGCACCATCCTGGGCGAACAGGGGGCAGAGCATCTGCTGGGCATGGGCGACATGCTGTACATGGCGGGCGGTGCCAGGATCACCCGCATCCATGGCCCCTTCGTGTCCGACGAAGAGGTCGAGGAGATCGTCAACCACCTGAAAAGCTACGGCCCGCCGGTCTACATGTCTGGCGTCATCGAAGGGGGCGAGGACGACCGGGCAGACGACATCGACCTGGTGCTTGGTCTGGGTGCAGGCGAAGGGGATGACACGCTTTATGATCAGGCCGTGGCGATTGTGGCCAAGGACCGCAAGTGTTCGACATCCTACATCCAGCGCAAGCTTGGCATCGGTTACAACAAGGCGGCGCGTCTGGTGGAACAGATGGAAGAACAGGGCGTCATCACCCCGGCCAACCATGTGGGCAAGCGGGAGATTCTGCTGCCGGAACATTGATGCATTGGGTTGGCAATCAATCTGCTTCTACAGTACAATCCCAACAGGAAAAGACTCGGCGCAGAATGGACACTGACGGAATAGCAAGTGCAGTCAGGCGGGCGCTTTCGGAACATGTCGCGCCGTCAATAATCAAGGATTTGCTGGTTTTCCAGGAAACGGACGCGGATGGGGAAAACATCCTGCGCTTTCATGTGGTCATCGACAAAAGCGGGCCCGATTTGACCGCTGACAAAGTCTTCCGTGCGACGGGCATCGTTCGCGGTGCTTTGGTGGCCCTGAATGACACTCGGTTTCCGCTTTTGACCTTTCCTTCCAGTGACGAGATACCAGAGGCCGCAGCTTGATTCCCAGGGATCTGCTGGCTCAGGCAGACTATCTTTGCAGGCTGTCGCCCAAAAGACCGAAGCAGGCAAACCTCCGGCGTGCCGTGTCTGCTTCGTATTATGCGGTTTTTCATGCCCTTTGCCGGTCAAATGCCGATGCTCTGGTCGGCAAGGGCGCTGCGCGACCGACCCGCGCGTGGATGCAGACGTACCGCGCCCTTGACCATGCGCAGGCAAAGAGCCGATGTAAAGAAGCAGGGTCAAGGGGTTTTCCTTTGTCGATCCAAGCATTAGCGGATTCCTTCGTTAGCTTGCAGGAGCATCGGCATCGCGCAGAATACAACCCAGATCAAAGCTTTACCAAGAAGGAGGCAGCGTTCATTGTCGGCCTTGCACGTTCTGCGGTTGCGGCGATTGACATTGCACCTGCAAGGGATCGCAGAGCCTTCGCCATTCATGTTCTGCTGCCATACCGAAAATCATGAACGGGTTGACCGGACCGCACTACGTGCAAAGGTTCCTTGCGCGGCGGTCCGGCCCAAAGGATGCGGACTCGGGGTGCCCGGAAGAATCGCCCGATTGTGAAGCAACAAGGGGGTGCGACTGACTACGGAAGAAGTTACAATGGGGTCATGAGAGAAAAAATCTTAGCCGTCGCCTTGGCAGCGCTCCTGATGCCAGTCCCCGCAGCCGCCGAAAAGCTGCCGCTTGCGGAACTGTCGCGCTATCTGAACAGCCTGACCACGGCGCAGGCCGCCTTTACGCAGACCAATGCCGACGGATCGCAGGCCAAAGGCACGCTTTATATCAAGCGGCCCGGACGGGCGCGGTTTGAATATGCGCCGCCGGAACGCAGCCTGGTGATGGTGGGGGGCGGGCAGGTGGCGATCTTCGATGCGAAGTCGAACCAGCCGCCCGAACAATACCCTTTGCGCCGCACGCCGCTGAACCTGATCCTTGCGCCGCAGGTGGATCTTTCGCAGGCCGAGATGGTCGTCGGTCATCAGGAAGTGGGCGACACCACACGGGTCATCGCACAGGATCCCGGGAACCCCGAATACGGCACGATCGAACTGGTCTTCACGGCAAATCCGACTGCCCTGCGCCAGTGGATCATCACGGACGACCTGGGCAGCCAGACCCGTGTCGAGCTTGCCGATCTGGAAACCGGCGTGGACCTGTCCGGCTTTCTGTTCGACATCACCGCCGAACGCGCCCGGCAGAACCGCTGAGCGCTGCGTCAGCTGCAGGTCTGAAGCTGTTTGCGGTATCTCTCGGCCCGGTTGCCGACGCTGTCGGCCACGTCAAGAAGCCAGGGCTTGCTATTGTAGCTGCCGCGCGCATAGCCCCTGCGGCCCTCGTGGTAGGCCAGATACTGGTTGCGGGCATCTGATTTCGAGATGCCAAGCGATTCATGGGTCGCGTTCATATACCAGCCCATGAAGTCTGTCGCGTCCCGGATACGGTCCCGCTTGGCCCCGCGCCGACCCTGATCATCCTGGTATTCTTCCCAGGTCCCGTCCAGCGCCTGGCTGTAGCCATAGGCAGAGCTTTGGCGGCCCATCGGAATGATCCCCAGCGTGTATTGATGCGGTGTGCGGGCATTGCCTATGAACTTGGATTCCTGATGGATCGTCGCCATCTGCACGTAAACGGGGACACCCCATTTTCGTTCCGTCGATTCCATCGCGCTGAGATAGCGCGGCCGTTCCCGGATGATGCTGCACGCATTGTCCAGATTTCGGGGCGCCGAATAATTGCCGCTGCCGCCACAAGAGGCAAGCAAAACCAACAGGATCGACGCGCGAAGAAGTCTGCTCATCTGCCCCTCGCACTTTTCTTTTCGTGGCAGAATAGGGCAATTCCGGTCTTCGGGAAATGGGGTGCCGGCAGGGTTTCGATCATAAATCCGCGCGGTGTGCGCTTTTCCGGTAACGATTTCGACAGTCTCACCACAGAAGATTGCCGCAGACAGGGGCCGCAGACGGCAGGGCAGATGGCGGGGTGCTGCCGGCCGGGCCGAACGCGGGATGCGGCACTGAAGGGTACTCGACCGCAGACTGTTTCTTCGGTAACCGGTCGCGACGGTGGACAAGGCGCGTCTTCAGGGATTACTTTCCTGACCGGGGGCATGGGCATGTTGAAGACACAGGCAAAATATCATCTGGGGCAGGTGCTGCGCCACAGGAAGCACCCCTTTCGGGGGGTTGTCTTCGATGTCGATGCGATGTTTTCCAACACCGAGGAATGGTATGACGCCATTCCGGAAGACAGCCGTCCCCGGCGCGACCAGCCCTTTTACCATCTTCTGGCTGAAAACGACCAAAGCTATTATGTGGCTTACGTCTCCGAGCAGAACCTGGTTCCTGACGAAACCGGGGAACCGGTGGATCACCCGGACCTGCACGACCTGTTCGGCGACTTCGAAGACGGGCGCTACCCGTTGCAGTTCCAGCTGAACTGAGCGGGTGCCATATGCGCGCCCGTCGGGGCCGCCGTTCGGCGGATGCCGTCAATATCCCAGGGCACAGCCGTCTTTTCGCGGGTCAGATGCCCCCTGGAGCACGCCGCTGTCATCCATCAGGATGGCCTGGGCACCCCCCAGGGGACCGTCGGCATCGATCATGGTGTGGCCCATTCCGGCCAGGGCTGCCCGCACCTCTGGCCGATAGCCGGTCTCGATCTCGAACCCGTCCCCGCCGGAAAAACAGCGGGGTCCGTCAATGGCGCTTTGCGGGTCCATGCCGAAATCGATCATGTTGGTCACAAAGCGGGCATGTCCGTTCGGCTGATAGGCCCCGCCCATGACCCCGAAGGGCATCATCACGCGCCCGTCCTTTTTCAGCATCGCGGGAATGATCGTGTGCATCGGCCGCTTGCCGCCGCCCGCCTCGTTCGGATGGCCTTGCGTCAGAACGAATCCCGCCCCCCGGTTCTGAAAGTTGATCCCGTATCTGGCGGACGCCAGCCCCGAACCGAAACTGTGAAAGACCGAGTAGATCAGCGAGACGGCCATCCGGTTTCTGTCCACGACGGCAAGGTAAACCGTTTCGCGGTGGACCGCCCCGGCCAGCGGGGCGGCGGCCGGCATGGCCCGGCGCGGATCGATCAGCGCGGCAAGGCGGCGGGCCGTTTCCGGCGACAGCATATGGTCAAGCCGGGTGACATGGCGGCTGTCGGCGATAAAGCGGTTGCGGGCATCATAGGCCAGCTTTGCCGCCTCGGCTTCCAGATGCGCGCGCTCTGCGCCAAAGGGGTCCAGCGGGGACAGATCGAAGTGCGACAGGATGCCAAGCATCAGGATGGCCGTGGCCCCCTGCCCGTTCGGCGGATGTTCAACCAGTTCAACCCCCCTGTAGCGGCCGGAAATGGGGTCTTCCCAGGTGCAGGCCGTGGCGGCAAAATCGGCCAGCGTATGGCAGCCGCCCGCTGCACGAAGCGATGCCACCATATCTTCGGCCACTTCCCCTTCGTAGAATCCGCTGCGGCCTTCGGCGGCGATGCGGCGCAGGACATCGGCCTGCCCCGGGGCACGAAAGACCTGTCCGACGCGCGGTGCCGCACCCTGAATCAGATAATGGTGCCTTGCGTCGCCCTGCAGATGATGGGCGGCTTCCGCCCAGTCGCAGGCGGTGCGCGGTGCGACCGGCACGCCCTCTTCAGCATAGCGGATCGCCGGGGCAAGCGTCTGGGCAAGCGGCAGGCTGCCCCAATCGGCGGCCAGCCTGCAAAAGGCATCGACGGCCCCCGGAATGGTGACGGATTCGGGGCCATAGAGCGGCACGGTGCCAAGCCCCCGGTCCCGCATCGCGGCAGCCGAAAGCCCGCCTGGGGCCCGCCCGGACCCGTTCAGGGCCACGACACGCTCCTCTGCGGCCGGCTTGAGCAGAACGAAGCAATCGCCACCCAATCCGGTCATCTGCGGTTCACACAGGCCCAGGGCAACGCCCCCCGCGATGGCAGCATCCGCAGCGTTGCCTCCGGCTTGCAGGATGTCGATGGCGATCCTGGCCGCCAGCGGATGCGACGTGGCGCAAAGGCCGTTGGCGGCAAAGACGGCGGAACGGCCGGGAAGCTGAAAATTGCGCAAGGTCGACTCCCGCATCGGTCGGGCCAAGATTACGGCCCGCCGCGCGGAATGCCAGCAAAAGAAGTCGCGCCGGGGCGGGGGGGTGCCATCACAGCGGGCCAGACCCCTGGACGGCGGTAATCCCGATCTGGCGGGGAAACGCGGCTAAGCTGCGATGAAGCCACCGCAAACGCGTGGCTGTGCGCGCGATCTGGCGAAAGTCCGGTGTATCAGACCAGATCAAGCCGGAACGACAGCTGGTTGCAACCATCCTGACGCCGGTAGTCGACATCCTTGGCCAGGGCACGGATCATCGGCCATCCGAAGCCGCCCTCGGGCAGGTCGCCCTGCGGCCCATAATCGCCCCGGTAACCCGGCGTCAGGACGTGACCGGGCAGTTCGGCACCGCGATCAAGCACCCTGAACATCAGCGACCTGCCGCAGCGTGCAACTGTCACTTCGATCTCGCCGACACCGCCGGCATAGGCATGTTCGACCACGTTGTTCAGAACTTCGGCAAGAAGAAGCTCGGCCGTGCTGCGCTGATGCTCTTTCAGGCCCCCCAGGCGGTCATCCCGGAACAGGCCCGACAAGGCGTGGCGCACCGCCAGAGGGGTGCTTTGCAGGGCAAGCCGGACCTGGCGCAATCCGGCATCAGACTGCATCGCGCAGGTCGGCGGGGACAGTGCGGTGAATGGTGAAGACCGTATCCATCCGGGTCAGGCGGAACACCCTTTCGACTGCGGGCGTCAGACCGGACAGTTCCAGCCTGCGGTCCGGGCCCAGCAGTTTCATCACCGCGACCAGGGCCCCCAGACCGCTTGAGTCAAGAAAGGTAACGCCAGACAGGTCCAGCATCACGCGGGGCGGCGCGGCCTTGACCAGATCGCGCATCTGTTCCTTGAACTGGATCGCCACTGCGGCGTCGATCCGGCTGTCCATTGCGCGCACGATCAGAATGTCGTCGCGCGGTTCCGCCAAAAGCTGCATCCCGTCCCACTCCACTGGTCCCGGTGAAAAGCCTAGGCTGCAAGGCTTATCATTTCGTAACCGGGGACTGACCTGGCTTTTCCTTCGCACCCCTGTCGCATAACATGGCTCCGGATGCGGAGATCACGCGATGGATTACGACAGTCTGGCCAGCTTGCTGCGGGCGCTGTGCCGGGGCGAAACCGATGCGGTGGCGCTGATGGCCACGGTCGCCTGCGAGGTGCATCATGCCCATCCTCTGGCGGACTGGACCGGCTTTTACCGGGTCACCGGGCCAGAGGTGTTGAAGATCGGTCCCTATCAGGGTGGCCATGGCTGCCTTGTCATTCCGTTTTCGCGCGGGGTCTGCGGGGCGGCGGCGCGCAGCGGGCAGGTGCAGCTTGTGCCGGATGTCAATGCCTTTCCCGGCCATATCGCCTGCGCGGCATCGACACGTTCGGAACTGGTGCTGCCGGTCTGGAACGGGCAAGGGCGGCTCTTGGGCGTGCTGGATCTGGACAGCGATACAAAGGCGGCCTTCACGCAAGAGGATGCAGACCGGCTGGCCGAAATTCTGGCCGAGACGTTCCGGGATGCGGTTGCACAGACCGGCGGCCATCCGCCGGCGGGGGGCTGAGGATGCAGGGATCATGCCTGTGCGGTGAAGTTGTGTTCGCGGTGACGCCGCCCCTGCGCGATGCGGTGGCCTGCCATTGCACGCAATGCCGCAAGGTGTCGGGGCATTACTGGGCCGCCGCTTCGGTTGCGATGACGGGGTTCCGGCTGATCCGGGATGGGGGGCTGGCCTGGTACCGGTCATCGCCCGCCGCGACGCGCGGTTTCTGCCGCCGTTGCGGGGCCACCCTGTTCTGGAAGCCCGATGGCGAAGACCGGATGAGCTTTTCGCCGGGCGCGCTGGATGGCCCCACCGGGCTGACGGTGGCGGAGCATATCTTTACCGGCGATGCGGGCGACTATTATGCGCCCGCAGGCCCGCCGCCGGTCGCGTCACCGGCACCGCCCGTGTTGCAGGCGTCCTGCCTGTGCGGCGGGGTCCGGTTTTCGGTTCCCCGCCCCGGGGGTGGCATCACAGCCTGCCATTGCACCCAGTGCCGCAAGCTTTCGGGGCACTACGCCGCCAGTTTCGATGCAGAGGAGGCGGAGGTGCGGTTTGCCGAACGTGCAACCCTTGCTGAAGTCGCGACCCCGGCCGGTGCGCAGCGGGGGTTTTGCATCGGCTGCGGGTCAAGCCTGTATTTCCGCGACGTGGACGGGGCGTTTTCGGTCGAGGCGGGGACGGTGGACGGGCCGTCAGGCAGCACCCTGACCGGGCATATCTTTGTCGCTGACAGGGGCGACTATTACACGCTGGATGACGGCCTGCCACAGCACCTTGGCGGGGAGTGAGCGCGGCCCCTGTTGCCCGGCGCGAAATCTGCTATCGCTGGCCGCCATGCAAGGGGGCGCGGACATGACACATCTCTGGGTCAGGGCGGAACAGCGGCCAAATGAGGAACGGGTCGGTCTGACACCCGAGGGCGCGGCTGCGCTGGTGGCTGCCGGCATCCGCGTGAGTGTCGAGGAAAGCCAGGTCCGCGCCATTCCCATCGACGGGTACCGGGCTGCCGGATGCGGGATTGTGGCCCAGAACCTTTGGCCCAAGGCGCCTGCGGATGCGATCATCTTCGGGCTGAAGGAACTGCCCGAAGACGGCACGCCCCTGACGCACCGCCATATCATGTTCGGTCATGCCTATAAGGGGCAGCCTGCCGGGCGCGTTCTGCTGGACCGGTTCAGGGCCGGGGGCGGCACGCTTTATGATCTTGAATATCTGGTGGATGAAACCGGGTGGCGCGTGGCCGCGTTCGGCTATTGGGCGGGGTATGCCGGGGCGGCGGTAGCACTGAAATGCTGGGTGGCGCAGCAGCGGGGCGCCATTGCCGGGCCGGTCCGCAAATATCCCGGCAAGACGGCCTTGCTGGCCGATCTGGGCCGCGAACTGGCCGCCGTCGGCCCGCAGCGCCCGCGCGCCATCATCATCGGCGCGCTGGGCCGGGTGGGCAGCGGGGCGGCGGACCTGTGCGCGGCAACGGGCGTGCCGGTGACGAAATGGGACATGGCGGAAACCGCCCGTGGCGGGCCGTTTCCGCAGGTGCTGGAACATGAGATTTTCCTGAACTGCATCGTGGCCCGGCCCGGATGCCCGGTCTTCGTGCCCGCCGGTGCGGTGAGCGCCCCGCGCGCCCTGACGGTGATCGGCGACATCGCCTGTGATCCGACGTCGGATTTCTCGCCGGTCAAGGTCTATGACCGGGCGACGGACTGGGATCTGCCTGCTTTGCGCGTGCATGATGCGCCGCCCCTCGATGTGACGGCGATCGACAATCTGCCGTCGCTGCTGCCGGTGGAAAGCAGCCAGGATTATGCGGCACAGCTTTTGCCATCGCTCTTGACGCTGGGCAGCCTCGAAACCGGCGTCTGGGGCCGGGCAAAGGATGAATTCCAGCGCCACACGACAGGTCTTTGAGGGGGGGTAACCGAACATGACAATCCATTGGTGCGGCACGGGCCTGTCTTCCGTTCCGGGTCTGCGGCGGCTGATCGGGGCCGGGTATCCGGTGACGGTGTGGAACCGCACGGTTGACAAGGCCCGTGATGCGGTGGGCGACCTGACGCAGGATATCCGCGCCTATTCGCTTGCGGCGCTGACCGACGCGCTTCAACCGGGCGACCTGGCCGTTTCCATGCTGCCCGCCGACCAGCATGTGGCCATTGCCAGGGCCTGCCTTGCGAAAGGCGCACATTTCGTGTCGTCAAGCTACATCGCACCGGACATGCGTGACCTCGATGCAGCGTTCAGGGCGGCGGGGCTGGTCAGCGTCAACGAGGTGGGTCTGGACCCCGGCATTGACCATCTGATGGCGCATGATCTGGTGGCGCGCTACCGCGCTTCGGCGGCCTGTGACCCGGCCAATGTGCTGTCCTTCACCTCCTATTGCGGCGGGGTGCCGAAGGTGGCCAACCCGTTCCGCTACAAATTCAGCTGGTCGCCGCTGGGTGTGCTGAAGGCGCTGCGGTCGCCCTCGCGCAGCCTGCGCAATTTCACCGAACTGCGGGTGGACCGGCCCTGGGATGCGATCAGCGCCTATGACGCGCCGCTGCCGGTGCCGGAAAGCTTCGAGGTCTATCCGAACCGCGATTCGCTGCCCTTCCTTGCCGATTACCGCTTTGACCCGGCCTGGAAGGTGAAGGATTTCGTGCGCGGCACGATCCGCTTGAACGGATGGTCGCAGGCCTGGGCCCCGGTCTTTGCCGAGATTGAAACGCTGCAAGGCCCGGCGGGCGATGCACGGTTGGCAGAGATGGCGGCGGCCTTCTGGCGCGACAATGCCTATGGCCCCGATGAACCTGACCGGGTGATCCTGTTCGTCTCGTTAAAGGCGGAACGGGACGGGCGCGCGGTGTTCCACCAGACCTGGGCGATGGATGCCTGGGGCGACGCGCGCGGCACGGCCATGGGGCGTCTGGTGTCCGTGCCCGTGTCGCTGGCGGTCGAGGCGGTGATGGCGCGGGAGATTCCGCCGGGCGTTCACGCGGCACCGCATGACCCGGAACTTCTGACGCGCTGGCTGGGCCAGGTGGAAACCCTTGCGCAATACATGGCGCGGGTCGATCATCTGGCCTGACCAGGGTTACTCGGACCCGACGGCATCAACCGCCAGGTCCGGTGCCGGGCACCCCGGAAGACGGTCCTGCCGGAACGTGCCCTGTCCCTAAAGTTCTGGCTGAAACATATTCAAGGGAGTGTCCATGTCCCGCCGTATTGCCATGGTGGCGCTGATCGCGCTGCTTGTGACCAGACCTGCCGCCGCTGAAGAGGTGGTCGTGTTTGCCGCCGCATCACTGAAGAACGCGCTGGATGCGGTTGCCGCCGACTTTCAGGCGGACACCGGCCATCAGGTGACGGTCAGCTATGCCGGCTCGAACGCGCTTGCCAGGCAGATCCTGCAAGAGGCACCGGCCGATGTCTTTGTTTCGGCTGCCGTCAACTGGATGGACGAGGTCGAAAAGGGCGGGTTGGTTCTGGCGCGCCGCGATCTGCTGGGAAACCGTCTGGTGCTGATTGCCAGCGGCAAGGATGCGCCTGCCGTTGCGATCACGCCGGGATTTGACCTTGCGGGGCTGCTGGGGGATGGAAAGCTTTCCATGGCGATGGTGGATGCCGTTCCCGCCGGCCAGTACGGCAAGGCCGCGCTGGAAGCCTTGGGTGTATGGAAGACGGTCGAAGGGGCCGTGGCGCAATCCGAAAACACCCGCGCGGCCCTGGCCCTGGTGTCGGCGGGCGAGGCCCCTTTCGGCATCGTCTACGCGACCGATGCGGCGGCAGATGACAATGTGACCGTGGTGGGCACCTTTCCCGAAGACAGCCATGCGCCACTCATCTACCCGGCCGCATTGCTGCGCGGTGCCTCCGACGCGGCCGACCGGGCATTCTTCCAGGCCCTGTCATCGGACAAAGCCGCCGCGCGGTTCAGGGAATACGGCTTTCGTACGCTTTACTGACGCCCGAGGGGCCGGTGTCCCCGGCCCCCGCGCATCGCCGGGCCATGGTCCTGCGGCGCGGTCGGCTTCAGTGGCAAGACCGCGGCCGTCAAGTGCCGCAAGCAAACGCCAGCCACCCGAAAGAACACAGGACGGCTGGTCGGCCTGACCCTGAAACATCAGGTCCGCCCCTGCGAGACAAGCTTTCGTCCTGTCTGAAGGTCCGGAAGGGCCTTTACCCCGGCATCGCCCGGCATCCCGGATGCCTAAGGGTCAGACCCTTTCCGGGACCGGCCGCAGGGGCACCCCCTGCGGATCAAGGCGCGGCCCCCGGTTATCGTTCCCTGGCAGGCTGCACGCGACCGGCCCCCAGGCCGGCATCGCCATCGCCTCTTGCGAAGCTGTGGGACCGGGCAAGGGACCATGCCTGGCCAAAGCGTCCGGCACTGCCGGGATCGGCAAGAAGCTGGCCGGGTTCCAGCGTTTCGTACTGTTGGGCGTAGCTGATCACCCGGTCTGCGGTGCCCCGGCGCAGAAAATGCTGCGGGCCAAGCTGGCCCGGATGGTCAAGCCCCGCCGCCGCCACCAGTTCGGCCAGCGCCTGCACCGTGTTGCGGTGGAAGTTGAACACGCGTTCCGCCTTGTCGGGCACCACGATGGCCCGCTGCCGGTACGGGTCCTGCGCGGTGACGCCGGTGGGGCACAGGCCGGTGTGGCAGGTCTGCGCCTGGATGCAGCCCACCGCGAACATGAACCCGCGGGCCGCGTTGCACCAGTCTGCGCCAAGGGCCATGACGCGCGCCATGTCAAAGGCACTGACAATCTTGCCGGATGCGCCCAGCCGCAGGCGATTGCGCAGCCCGCAACCCACCAGAGCATTGTGGACAAAGCTCAGGCCATCGCGCAGCGGCATGCCCATGTGATCCATGAATTCCAGCGGGGCGGCACCGGTGCCGCCTTCCTTGCCGTCCACCACGATGAAATCGGGGGTAATCCCTGTGTCCAGCATTGCCTTGCACAGCGCCATCACCTCCCAAGGGTGGCCGACGCACAGCTTGAACCCGGCGGGTTTGCCGCCCGAAAGCCCGCGTATCCGGGCGATGAACTGCATCAGTTCGACCGGGGTCGAAAAGGCGGAATGCGCGGCGGGGGATATACAGTCTTCGCCCATCGGCACCCCCCGGATCGCCGCGATTTCCGCCGTGACCTTGGCCGCCGGCAGGACGCCGCCGTGGCCCGGTTTTGCGCCCTGGCTCAGCTTCACCTCCACCATCTTGATCTGGGGGTCCGACGCGGCTTTGGCGAACTGATCGGGGTCGAAGCTGCCGTCGGGCCTGCGGCAGCCGAAATAGCCCGATCCGATTTCCCAGATCAGATCGCCCCCCGCCTCGCGGTGACAGGGGGAAACACCGCCCTCGCCGGTGTCATGGGCAAAACCGCCCAGCTTTGCCCCCCGGTTCAGCGCGAGCACCGCATTGGCAGACAGGGCACCATAGCTCATCGCGGATATGTTCAGGACCGATGCCGAATAGGGCTGTGTGCAGGGGCCGCTGTGCCCGATGATCACGCGGTGGGGGTCGGGACTGACCGGGCGGGGCGCAATGGAATGGTGCAGCCATTCATACTGATCACCGTAAACATCGTACTGCGTGCCGAAGGGCCGCTTGTCCAGGGCGCGCTTTGCCCGCTGATAGACAAGCGCCCGCTTGTCGCGCGAAAAGGGCGCACCATCCTTGTCACCTTCAAAGAAATACTGGCGGATTTCCGGGCGCACCCCTTCCAGCAGAAAACGCAGATGCCCGGCGATGGGATAGTTGCGCAGAACCGCGTGATGCGTCTGGACCAGGTCATGCACGCCCACACCTGCCAGAAACAGGCAGGCCAGCGAAAAAAAGCGCGTAGAACAGGCCCCAGCCCGGAAAGGCAAGGCACAGGGCACCAAAGCCCAGGACACCTGCAAGGGCCAGGGTCAGCGGGACATAGCGCAGGCGAAAGGGCAAGGACAGAAACGGCATGGCATGTATCCCCCAAAGCGGCAGGCATCAGGGTATCAGGCCCTGACAAGGCTTTGGTGACAGAAACCGGTCAGGAAATCTTTCCTGACCTACAGTTCCGTCCAGTGAACGCCTGCGGGGCCAAGCGTTGTGCCGCGGTGCGTCACCGGCACGGGCCCGTAGTTGAAGTAGAACCGCCGCCCGCCGCTGTCGCGGCAGCGCAGGCTGCCGGGCATCGGTTCGGTCGCAATCCCCGCCTCGGCGCAGGCATCGCGCAGGTAGCGGTCCAGCGCCACGGCATCGGGCCAACCGCCCAGATAGCGCAGACCGCCCGCATCCATCAGGGCGGGTACGCCATCTTCGGCGCGGTCCAGCACCGTAGCCGCCCCTTCCAGCTTCTCGCGCCAGTGGCGGAACGCGCCGCCCCCCTGCAGCGCAACGCAAGCGTCGGGCGGCAGGCTTTCCACCCGCGCAACGATGCAGTCCAGCCCCGGCAGGTTGGGGGGCAGGGGCACCGGAATGGCAAAATCCGGCGTGCGCGAATTGCTGCGCGGGCCGACAATCGCCACGCCCCTATGCCGGGCCAGGGCTGCCAGCAGGCTGTCGGGCAGGGTCATCATGCCCGGAACCAGGACCAGCCCATAGGGCGAAAGATCTGCCGTGTCCGGGGGCAGGATATCGATGGACAGGCCAAGGCGGCGCAGGCCCTTGTACATCTCCAGCATCAGGCGGAAATAGCTGAAGTCGCGCCCCTGGGGCTGCGTATCCCAGGCCCAGGCGCTTTTGTAATCGAAGACCATCGCAACCGGGGCAGGCCCGGTGGCGGCATCGGGCAGGGCCGCCAGTTCGCGGGCCAGCTGTGCGGCCTCGTCATGGGCGGGGGCCGCAACGGAATCCGGGCGCAGCAGACCCGCATGCATCTGTTCCTGCGCAAAGGGGGCTTGGCGCCAGCGGAAATAGCACACCGCCTCTGCCCCGTGGGCAAAGGCCTCCCACGCCCAAAGCCGGGCCATGCCGGGCAGCGGATCGGCATTCCACGGCGCCCAGTTCACCGGGCCGGGCTGCTGTTCCATGATCCACCAGCGGCCCCGGCCGACGGCCCGGTACAGATCATGGTGAAACGCCTGCATGTCGGGGTCGCCCTGGCGCAGGTGGCGCAGCTTTTCTTCGGGCGATACTGCCAGACGGTCCGACAGGAACCCCAGCGGATAGCTGTCCCAGCTGGCGATATCCAGATCGACCCCGACCGCGAAGTGATCGAATTCGGTCACGTTGCCCATGTAGTTGTGGGCGATGGGGCTGGACGAGTGCCGCCGGATGATGTCGGTCTGCAGGCGGTTGAACGCGGCCACCTGATCGGAGGCGAACTGGCGGAAGGCCATGACATGGGCTGGGTTCGGTTCGGTCACGGTCAGGTTCGGCAGGTCGATGTCGTCGAACGCGGCATATTCCATCGACCAGAAGACGTTGCCCCAGGCCCGGTTCAGCGCCTGCGGGCTTTGATACTTCTGCGCCAGCCAATCGCGGAAGGCATCGCGGGCGGCGGCGGAAAAGCTGAGAACGGTATCGTGACAGCCGTATTCATTATCGGTCTGCCAGGCGGCGACATGGGGATTTTGGCCGTAGCGTTCGGCCAGCACCGTGACGATCCGCGCACAGTCCGCCCGGTAGCCGCGATGGCTGAAGCAGTAATGCCTGCGAGAGCCAAAGCCACGCGGCCTGCCATCGCGGTCCAGCGCCAGCATGTCGGGGTGTTTCGCCAGCATCCAGCGCGGCGGCGTCGCGGTGGGCGTGCCCAGCACCACCTTCAGCCCGGCCTTGCCCAGCGTGTCGATGGCCCGGTCCAGCCAGCCCAGGTCCAGCCGGCCCGGCTCGGGTTCCATCCGGCTCCAGGCGAATTCGCCGATGCGCACCCAGGTCAGGCCCAAGGCCGCCATGCGGGCGGCGTCACCGGCCCATTGTGCCTCGTCCCAGTGTTCGGGATAATAGCAGACGCCAAGGGTTCGTTTGAATGTCACAGGATCCCCCGATGTTCAGCCTGGCCCGGTGCCACGCCGGAAATGACAAAGGCAATGCCGGCGCGGGGTGCGGCCCGCCGGGCGGCGGCGGCCCTGCCCTGCGGGGCAAAGGCTGCAATCAGCGTGGCAGGACCTTTGCCGCCAAAGGCCGGGCAGAAGGATCGGACGGCGGCACCCGGCACATGCCGCACCCGCGCGCCGCTGTCGAAGCGCGTCAGCAGGCCGTTGCCCGGTGTGTCGGGCCGCAAGGGCCGGTTGCGGCGCGCACGCCACGGCAGCCCCCCGGCCGCTTTGCGGCAGCGGTCATCGGGAACGGATGTCATCCGAAGGCCCCGTCATAGGCCGCGACAAGATCGCGGGCCCGATGGGACACGTCCGTTGCCGACAGTCCGGGCGTGTACAGCGCGGTTCCAATGCCAAAGCCGTCTGCGCCCGCCTTGCGCCAATCCGCAAAATTGGCAGCACCCACCCCGCCCACGGCAAAGACCCGTGTTCCGGCAGGCAACACCGCGCGGATCGCTTTCAATCCATCGAAGCCCATCAGAAAGGCGGGGAATATCTTCAGCCCGTCGGCACCGGCGGCCAGGGCCGCAAAGCATTCCGTCGGTGTCAGGACGCCGGGATAGCTGTGCATCGCCGCCGTCTTCGTGGCGGCGATCACCTGTGGATCGCAGTTCGGCGAGACGATCAGCGTCCCGCCTGCCGCCTTTACCTCGGCCACCTGGCGGGGGGTCAACACCGTGCCTGCGCCGATGGTCGCCTGCGCCCCGAAGCTGCGGGCCATCCGGCCGATGCTGCGGCAGGGGTCGGGGGAATTCAGCGGCACCTCGATGCGGGTGATCCCGGCATCGATCAGCGCGGCTGTCACGGCTTCGGCGTCATCCGGGGTGATACCGCGCAGGATGGCGATCAGGCTGCGGCTCATCGGGTGTTCTCCATGGCGCCGCGCCGCACGGCGGTCAGCCCGGCGATGACGGCATCGCGCGCCGACAGCAGGCGCGGCGATGCCCCCTGCGCCGTCAGGGCCTGTGCGTAAAGGGCAGACAAGCGGTCTGCCCCGATGATGGCAACCGGCTGGCCCAGCCAGTAAGCCCGTGATCCGGCCAGTTCCAGACCGATGAGAAGTCCTGACAGGCGCGCCTTGGCCGCAGGCGCACTCAGCCCCGCGATCAGGCCTTCGGCCCGCAGCGCAAACAGCCCGGCCCCGATGCGTTCGGGGCGCGACAGCGTCTCGGACAGCCCGGCGGCGAAGGCGGCATTATCCCAGCCCTCGGCCGCCATGCCATGGCGCAGAACCGACTGGGCCGAAAGCAGCGCAAACAACTCTCCGGTCATGAAGGTCTGAAAGCTGACCACCTCGCCCGCGCTGACCTGCACCCATTTGGAATGGGTGCCGGGCAGGCAGAGGACACCGTCGAATCCGGGCATCAGCGCCAGCGCCCCGGCGATCTGGGTTTCCTCGCCGCGCATGACATCGGCGGGCTGCGCCTGTTTCAGCCCCGGCACCAGCCGGACGGCAATCCGGCTGTCCCGCGTCGGAACCGCGATCAGCCGGGCGGCATCCAGCGGCGGGCAGGGCACGGTGCGATAGGGCGCTTCCTGCCAGCCCTGGCGGCTGCCGACCATACCGCAGGCAAAGACCGGCAGGGTCCGGCCCGGTGCCAGCCATGCCCCGGCCAGCCGCAGCAGCGCCGGTTCATAGCCGTCGCGCGTCAGTGTTGCCATGCCGTCGTCCGACGACGCCTCGGCGCAGATGCCGCCCGGACCCATCGCATAGGCGCGCAGATGCGTGGTGCCCCAGTCAACGGCGATCCACCCGGCCGGGATCATCCCGTCACCACCACGCCGCCGTCGATCACCAGCGATTGCCCGGTCATCATGCGCGATGCAGCGGAGGCAAGAAACAGCACACCGCCGACAATGTCTTCGGGTTCCAGGGTATCCTTCAGGCACTGCCGGTCGAGATGCGCCTGCAGGCCTTCCGGCGTGACCCAAAGGTCCTTCTGCTTTTGCGTCAGCACCCATCCCGGGGCGATGGCATTGACGCGGATGCGGTCCGGCCCGAAATCGCGGGCCAGGCTGCGGGTCAGACCATTGATGCCGGAATTGGCCGAGGTATAGGCGGGATAGCCGCCGTTGCCCATCATGTAGCTGATCGAGGTGAAATTGATGACCGACCCGCCGCCGGCGGCCTGCATGCCGGGGATAACGGCCTGTGCGGTGAAGAAGTAGCTTTTCAGGTTGATGGCCATCGACCAGTCCCAGAACTCTTCCGTGACCGCCAGGGTGTCGTGCCGCTTGTCGTTGGCGGCGTTGTTGACCAGGACGGTGATCGGCCCCTGCGCTGCCGCCGCTTCGGCGACCGCAGCACGGATCGCCCCGACATCCGTGACATCGCAGGCAAGAAACAGCGGGCGCTTGCCGGTGCGCTGTTCCATCGCGTCACAAAAGGGGCGCGCGTCAGAGCGCTGCACGAAGGCCACATTCGATCCCTGGCGCAGAAAACCTTCGGTCAGTGCCGCGCCAATCCCCGATCCCCCACCGGTGATGAACACGGATTTGCCTTTCAGATCGGGGAAGATGGCTTGGTCTGTCATGTCGGGCTTTCGGTGTGGTGGAAGCGTCGGTGCCTCCGGCGGGGATATTTGTGAACAGGTAATGTGACGGTCAGGCGGCTTTGCGGGCGCGCAGCCAATCCGGCAACCATTGGTCATGCGCTGCAATCAGGTCGTCCACAAGGGCGCGGATCTGGCGCAGGTCAAGCTCTGCCGCCGTATGCGGATCAAGCATGGCGGCGTGATAGACATGCTCGCGGTTTTCTTCCATCAACGCGGCCACGGTCAGTTCCTGCACATTCAGGTTGGTGCGCATCAGCGCCACAAGCTGGGGCGGGATGCCGGTGACAACCGTTGGCTGGATGCCGTTCGCATCGACCAGGCAGGGCACCTCTACCGCCGCGCCTTCGGGAAGCTGCGGGATGAAGCCCCGGTTCGCCACATTGCCATAGATCACCGCCGGTTCGCCGGTGACGACCGCATTCATGATCGTGGCGGCATATTCATGGCTTTGCGCCACCTCGATCCGCTCTGCCGTGAGGTAGCTTTCGGCCTGCGCGGCCCAGCGGGCGATCTGTTCTTCGCAGCGTCTGGGGTATTCATCCAGCGGGATGCGGAACTGTTCGATCAGATCGGGGCGGCCTTTTTTTATGAACCACGGCACATATTCGGCGAAATGCTCGGAGCTTTCGGTGACGAAACAGCCCAGGTGCATCATCGCCTCATACCGCACCAGGTTGGGGCAGCGCGCGTTCCACGAGGATTCCAGCGGAATGCGCCCGGCACGGTACCCGTCCCGCAGCGCCGGATACAGGTCGCGATAGGTGCCGTCGGGATTGCGCGCCTCGAAATTCAGGTAGAACGCCATGTGGTTGATGCCCGCCGCGCGGTAGCGCAGGTCGCTTTCCGGGATGTTCAGGTCACGCGCCAGTTCGGCGGCGGTGCCCTGGACCGAATGGCACAGGCCCACCTGTTTCAGGGCGGGGTAGCGCGCCGACAGTGCCCAGGTGTTGATCGCCATCGGGTTGACATATTGCAGCAGCAGCGCATCGGGGCAAACCGCCGCCATGTCTTCGGCGATTTTCCACAGATGCGGCACGGTGCGCAGGCCGCGCATGATGCCCCCCACCCCCAATGTGTCGGCAATGGTCTGGCGCAGGCCGTAGGCCTTTGGCACCTCGAAATCAGTCACCGTGCAGGGCTTGTAGCCGCCGATCTGGAAGGCGGCGATGACGAAATCCGCCCCGTCCAGCGCCGCGCGCTGGTTGGTGCAGGTTTCCACCCTGGCCGATGCCCCCAGCGAGGCGACCATCTTTCGCGCCACCAGCGCGCTTTCCTCCAGCCGCTTTGCGTCAATGTCCATCAGGGCGATGGTCGCCCCGGAAAGGGCGGGCCGGTGCAGCGCATCGCCCACGATGTTCTTCATGAACACGGTCGATCCGGCCCCGATGAAGGCGATTTTCGTCATTTGACGGCTCCCAGTGTCAGGCCCGCGATGAAGTGTTTCTGCATCAGGAAGAACATCGCCACGGGGGGCAGGGCAGCCAGGATCGACCCGGCCGAAACAAGATGCCAGGCCGCCACCCATTGGCCGTTCAGCGAAGACAGCCCTGCGGTGATCGGTTGTGTTTGCGGGCTGGTGGTCAGGACCGTGGCCCAGAAGAAGTCGTTCCAGATGAAGGTGAAGATCAGGACCGACAGGGCGGCAATGGCAGGGCGCATCAGCGGCAGAACGATGTACCAGAAGATGCGCATTTCGCTGACCCCTTCCACCCGCGCGGCCTCGATCAGTTCGAAGGGAAGCGCCTTGATGAAGTTGCGCATGAACAGCGTGCAGAACCCGGTCTGAAAGGCGATGTGAAACAGGATCAGGCCCCAGTAGGTGTTGTACATTCCGAACGACAGCGTCAGATCGCGCACCGGAACCATCAGAATCTGGAAGGGCACGAAATTGCCCGCGACGAACAGGAAGAACAGGAACAGGTTCGACCGGAAGCGATAGATCGCCAGCGCAAAACCTGTCATCAGCGAAAGGGCGACGGCACCGATGACGGTGGGGATCGTCACGACAAAGGAATTCAGGATGTAGCGCCCCATCGGCGTATTGCGGAACACATCGCCGTAATTCTCGAACGCAAGGTAGGACGGGATGCCAAAGTAATTGCCCTGCGCCAGGTCCGAGGCGGGCCGAACCGAGGTGACGGCAACCCCAAGCAGCGGGAACAGCCAGACAAGCAGCGCAATGGGCAGCGCTATGCGGTACAGCCATTGAAGGCCGGGCGATGCCTGCTGGATCGGTCTGGGGAACATGACCTATCGCTCCGTCTCGTCGCGCCACATCTTCCAGATGAAGCCCGAAATGAAGATCATCATGATGGCGAACAGCACCACGGCGATGGCCGCGCCATAGCCCATGCGGTATCCGTATTCGGACAGCGCCTGTTCATACATGTAATAGGACAGCACCCGGGACGAGCCAAAGGGCCCGCCCGAGGTCATGATCGACACAAGATCGAAACTGCGCAGCGCGCCGATGACGGTCACGACCACCGCGATGAAGGTGGCGGGGCGCAGCTGCGGCAGAATCACGTACCACAGCATCCGCCAGCCCTTTGCGCCGTCCAGACGCGCCGCCTCGACCTGGTCGGGGGCAACGTTGTTCAACCCGGTCAGATACAGGATCATGACATAGGCGATCTGCGGCCACAGACCCGCCGCGATGATGCCGAAGGTGACAAGATCGGGGTCCGCAAGAATCGCGATGCCCTGCCCCGTGACACCTTCGATCACCTTGTAAAGCAGGCCAAAGCCGGGGGCGTAGAACCACGAAAAGATCAGGCCGACCACGACCTGGCTGATGACGAAGGGAAAGAAGAACAGTGATTTGTAAAGCCGGATGCCCCGGATCGTCTGGTTCAGGAAAATGGCGATCAACAGCCCCGCAGGCAGGGCCAGCATGTAAAGCACAAGCCACAGGATATTGTTGCGAAAGGATGTGACCATATTGGGGTCGGTGGCCATTTCCGCATAGTTGGCGGTGCCGATCCATTGCGCCTCGCCCAGACCGTCCCAGTCATAAAAGCTGATCCAGATGCTTTGGAAGATCGGGATGATCACATAGACCGCAAACATCAGACACCCGGGCGCAAGGAACAGCCAGGGGGCCAGCCGCCGCTGGTTTGCTTTCCAGTATGCCCTGATGGCACAGACCGCCGGGTACAGGGGATAGCCGGGCTGGTTTGACACCCTGCGCCAGGCCGCTGAAAGCACCGCCCACCCGCAGAAAAGAAGTCCGCCCGCCACTGCGCCTGTGGTCACGGACCGGGCAAGGTCAGCGGTCAGGACCCACCGGGCAATCCAGACCACAAGTGCAGCCAGCACCAAGGGAAACAGCACGCGCGCAAGGGGCCTGCCTAGAAAGTGGGGCATCGAGGTCACTTTCCTTCTTCCGGTTGCCCTGTGTCACGCGGAAATCTTCGGGGTTCTCCAGGGGGCATGCCGCAGTGTCAGCGCCCTTTGGCCAACCGGGCAATGCGGTCAGGAGAGGCGGCGTGCCGCCTCTCCTGACCGGGGGTCACTTGTAGACCTGCTGGCGTACCTGCTCCAGCCGGGCCAGGATGTTGTCAAGCTGGTCGGGCTGCACCAGGAACTGCTGGAACCCTTCCATCCCGGCCTTGGCCATTTCCGCCGGGGCATCCCGGTCGAAGAACTGCGCCAGGGCATGGGCCGTTGACAGCATCTCGAACCCGGCAACCAGGAACGGATCGTCCTGCGGGACGGTCGAGTTCTTGTTGGTGGGCAGTTGGCCGACGGCCGCGTTCCATTTGGTCTGCGCATCGGGCGAGGCGACGAAGGCCAGGAATTTCTTCGCGTCCGCGACGTTCTGCGCACCGGTGGGAATGTGGATGGTATCCGTCGGCGCATCTTCGGCGCGCGGGATGCCGGGCGTGATTTCGGGGAACACCATGAAGCCCAGCGTGTCGTTCGTCATGCCGCCTTCCCTGAAGACGCCGACGGCAAAGTTGCCCATCACATAGTTGGCGGCCTTGCCCTGCACCATCAGTGCCGCCGCATCCTGCCAGTCAATGGCGGCATGGTTCGCGGTGACATAGGGCTGAAGCCGGGCGAACTGGGCGAATACATCCCTGACCTTGGGGTCGGTCCATTCCACCTTGCCCGCAGTCAGGTCCATGTGCCATTCGTAGCCGTTGGTGCGCAGCGACAGATAATCGAAGATGCCGGCCACAGGCCAAAGCGCCTTGCTGCCCGTGGTCATGCAGTCAATGCCGGCCGTCTTGAACTTTTCGCAGTTCTGGATGAACTGATCCCAGGTGATGCCGTCCGGTCCCGGCAGATCGACACCGGCCGCCTTGTAGGCGTCGCGGTTATAGTAGATGCCCCACTGGTAATAGGTATAGGGAACACCCCACTGCTTGCCATCAATGGTCATCGAAGCTTTGGCCGAAGCAAGGCTTTCGCCCAGGCCGTTCGCCTCCCACACGTCGGACACATCCATAAACTGGCCCGCCTTGACGAAGGGCGCCATCCGGTTGCCCGCGTACCAGTTTGCAAGGTCAGGCGAATCTGCGGTCAGGAAGTTGCGGATCGCGGTCTTGTAGCCTTCGTGGTCAAAGTTGTTCAGCTGCACGTCGACATCGGGGTTCGCCGCCTCGAAATCGGCGATCAGGGCCTCCATCGCGGCAAGCGGGATCGGGTCATAATCGGCGTTGTACTTCAGCACGCGCTGGTCTTGTGCCATCGCGGTGGTGGACATGAGCAGCGCCGCCACGACGGCAAGCGCGCCTGTCTTTGAATGGACCATGGTTTCCTCCCTTTTGGTTCCATTATTTGAAACTCAGTCTTGAATATTGAAAACTATGCGGCGTGTCGTCTAAGCTGTCAACAGGGACGGCAGAACGGGATGACGGGCGTGGACGGTGGCGGCGACGGGACAGTGGGCAAGGCGCTTGATGTGCTGGACAGGGTGGCCCAGGCGGGCCGCCCGGTGCGCTTTTCCGATCTTCTGTCGGACGGTGCCTATCCCAAGGCCACGCTTTATCGCTTTCTGCAGACCCTGACGCATCAGGGCATGCTGGTCTATGATGCGGACCGGCAGACCTATGGCTTGGGTGTGCGGCTGGTGCGGCTGGCCCATGCCGCCTGGGCGCAAAGTTCCATCGCGCCGCTGGCAAGGCCCTTTATTGACAGGCTTTCCGCCGACGTGGGCGAGACCATACACCTTGCCCAGCTTGACCTTGGCCAGGTGCTGTATGTGGACAAGCGCAACGCCCGCAGACCGGTCGAAATGTTCAGCCAGGCCGGCAAGGTCGGCCCGGCCTATTGCACCGGCGTCGGCAAGGCGATGCTGGCCTTTCTGTCGCAAGACGAGCTGACACGCGCCCTGGACCGCCAGTCGTTCCACCGCTTTACCGACCGCACGCTTGACACGCCGGCCAGGCTGCTGGCCGATCTGCAGACGATTCGCGACCGGGGCTTCGCCTTTGACAGCGAAGAACACGAGCCGGGAATCATCTGCATCGCCTTGCCGATCCTGACCCGTGGCGGCCGGGTGATGGGCGCACTGTCGGTCACGTCAACCACGGCGCGCAGCACGCTTGACGCGCTGGCGGCACTTGCGCCCAGAATCGGCGATACGGCGGCGCAGATTGCCGCCGAAGCGGAAAGCTGGTGCTTTCCCGAACAGAACAGGGCCTGAACCGGGCCGGCAAGGGGGGATCATGTCGGAAGTGACTTTGCAGCGCGTGATCAAGCGCTTCGGCGATGCGCAGGTGATCCATGGCGTTGATCTGACGGTCGGGGACGGCGAGTTCTGCGTTTTCGTCGGCCCGTCCGGCTGCGGAAAATCGACCCTGCTGCGGATGGTCGCCGGGCTGGAAGAAACCAGCGAAGGCACGATCCTCATCGGCACGCGCGACGTGACCCGTGCTGATCCATCGGAACGCGGCGTTGCGATGGTGTTTCAGACCTACGCGCTTTATCCGCACATGACGGTCGCCGAAAACATGGGATTCGGCCTGAAGATGACCGGCCACCCGAAGGATCAGATCGCCAGCAAGGTCAGGGAGGCCAGCCGCATCCTGAAGCTGGACGATTACCTGACGCGCAAGCCCAAGGCGCTGTCCGGGGGCCAGCGCCAGCGCGTGGCGATCGGGCGTGCCATCGTGCGCGGGCCGGAGGTGTTCCTGTTCGATGAACCGCTGTCCAACCTGGACGCCGAGTTGCGCGTGGAAATGCGCGTCGAGATTGCGCGTCTGCACCGCGAAATCGGGGCAACGATGATCTATGTCACCCATGATCAGGTCGAGGCGATGACGCTGGCCGACAAGATCGTGGTGCTGCGCGCGGGCCGGGTAGAGCAGGTGGGCCGCCCGCTGGAACTGTACCATGACCCCGACAACAGGTTCGTCGCCGGGTTCATCGGCTCGCCGTCGATGAATTTCGTGGCGGCGGTGACTGAAAAGGGGGCGGTCAGCGCACCCGGGCTTGCGTCGGGTTCTGTGCCCGTCACTGTCGCCTTGCCCGGCAGCGGGGCCAAGGTCTCGCTTGGCCTGCGCCCACAGCATCTTGCACTGGACGCAACCGGCAAGACACACCGGGTGGAAATGACCGAGGCGCTGGGCGGGGTGTCCTATATCCACCTGACGGCGCCGACCGGCGAAAAGCTGGTGGTGGAATCGCACAGCAACCCCGATGTGAAGATGGGCGGCATGACCGGAATCCGGTTTGATCCGAAGGACGCATTGTTCTTTTCCGACAGCGGCCTGCGCCTGCGCTGATCCTTTGCCATCCTGCACCGCCGCCGGGGCAGCACGGCGTCAAGACCCCGGCAGGGTGTTGAGAAAGCTTCCCCGCCGCTTGCCGGACGGGAAGATCCTGCTGATCCGCCGGAACGGCGGCTTGCCGTTGCGGGCGGATCAGGAAACGCACCGCGTTTCCCCGCCCGGTGACAGACCACGGTCGCATGAGGACCGTCCCCCCAAGCGCAACGCAGGCCAGCGCCCGCCAGGGGCGGGGCGGGCGCTGGCCGGGGGCTGTGGCCCCCGGCTGGTCAAGGGGCAGCGCGGCGCTGTGGCAGGGGCGATGGCCCCTGCCAGAGAGACCGGGCATCCCGGAGAACGCCCCTCCGGGCGGGAAAAGGAAACGCACCGCGTTTCCCCGCCCGCGCGCGACGGTGCCCTGTAGACCGGTGTGTCCAGGCACCACGAAAGGCCAGCGCCCGACCCGGCGGGCGAGAAGCGCCCGCCGGGGGCGGGTCGGGCGCTGGCCGGGGGCTTTGGCCCCCGGCTGGTCCTGATCCCGGCGTGGCGCTGTGGCAGGGGCGATGGCCCCTGCCAGAGAGACCGGGCATCTCGGAGAACGCCCCTCCGGGCGGGAAAAGGAAACGCGACCCGCGTTTCCCCCGACCGCGCGGGACGGTGCCCTGTAGACCGGTGGGTCCAGGCACCACGAAAGGCCAGCGCCCGGCCCGGCGGGGCGCAGCGCCCGCCGTGGGCGGGGCCGGCGCTTGGCCTGGGGTTTAGGCCCCCGGCGGGCGTGCTGCACGCGCCGCGCAGGGCCGGGGCGATCGCCCCGGCCAGACCGCGGCGGGCGCGCGCAAGGCGCGCAGGCGGAAGCGTTTCCTGTTTTCCGGCCAGCGGTCCATGCGGCTGGCACCTTTCCGGAACCTTGTCAGAGATAGCTTCTGACAAGTGCCCCGGAGATCAGGCTCCAGCCATCTGCCACAACGAAGAAGGCAAGCTTGAACGGCATCGAGACGATGGCCGGCGGCACCATCATCATGCCCATCGACATCAGCACGGCAGCGACGACCAGATCGATGATGAGAAAGGGCAGGAAAATCAGGAAGCCGATCTCGAACGCCCGCTGTATCTCGCTGAGCAGAAAGGACGGCACCAGAACCGACAGCGGCGCATCCACCATCGCGCCGGGTGCCGGGCCCGGACGCAGCGCCTGCAGCGCGGCGAAGGTTTCGGGGTCCAGCCGGGCCGCCATGAAGACCCGGAACGGGGCGACGGTGGCAGGCAGGGCCGCCTCCAGATCGCTCTGGCCGGTTGTGAACGGTTCCAGCCCGTTGACCCAGGCCTCGGTAAACACCGGGTCCATGACATACCAGGTCAGAAACAGGGCCAGAGTGACGATCAGCATGTTCGGGGGGGCCTGCTGCAACCCGATCGCCTGACGCAGAATGGACAGCACGGTGACGATGAAGGGAAAACAGGTGACCATGACCGCCAGCCCCGGAACCAGGCTGAGCAGGGTGATCAGCGCGATCAGCTGAATGCTGCGCGTCGCCAGATTGGCATCGCCACCGAAATTCACCGCAATATCCTGTGCCGCCACCGGACCGGCAAGCACGGCCACCAGCAGGGCAAGCGCAATTGCGCGCATCAAAGCCCGCCGCGCAGGTTGGCCACTTCGGTCAGGCGGACGGCAAGCTGGCCGGCCTGGTCGCCGTCCAGTTCCTGCAGTTCGCCACGGGCAATCAGACGGTCGCCGACGTAAAGCTCGACCGGATCATCGACGCGGCGATCCAGCGCCAGAACGGCATCCCGTTGCAGGCGCAGCAGATCGCGGATCTGCGGGCGCGCCTTGCCGACCGAGATCATGATCTCGATGGGGACCTGCGCGAAAGGGGTGGGTTCGATGGGGTCATCCATATTTGCGGTCCTTTTCAGTGAGGTCGAAGAAACCGCGCACGGCGGCGACGATCTGTGCAATGGCCCGGTCAAGGTCCACGCGCGTTTCGGTTTCACCCAGCCGGAGATAGGCCTGACCTTCGCCAAGCGTCGGTTCGTCCAGCAGCGTCACCGGCAGACCGGTGGCCTTGCCCAGCAGCATTTCGGCGGCCTGGCGCGCCGCAGGGTTGATGACAATGCAGACGGGCGCGTCGGCCAGCTCTTCGGTCAGCGGCATCAGGGCGTCAAGAACCACCGGTGCTATGGCCTCGCGGGCAAGGTCTGGCAGAAGGCGGGTGCATATCTCTTCCAGCAGGGGGGCAATGGCGCGGATCAGATGGCCGCGCGCCTCGTGATAGGTAAAGGACAGCGCCTGAAGGTTGCGGGCCAGTTCTGCCTGCAGACGGCGCTGCTCGTCATCCTGTGCGGCCGTGGAATCATCCCAGCCGGCGCCATAGCCCTGATCATAGGCGGCAAGACGCATCTCTTCCTGGGCGGCGGCCTCGGCCGATTCGGTGGCCCCGCCGGGATGGTCAAGCGTGAACACTTCCAGCTTCAGCGGCGGCATCAGACCTTTTCCTCGCGCTCGTCCATCCAGCCGCGCAGGATTTCAACGGATTCAGCCTGCCGGGCCTCGATCAGCTGGCGCAGCCGCGCCACCGGGTCCGCCTGCAGGGTGTCGGACTCTGCGTGCGAGATCACCTGCATCGACGGCAGATCGCCGCCCATGTCGATTTCCCCATCGAGGAAGCGCGGCAGATCCGGCAGGGGTTCCAGCCCGTTCATATCCGGCAGCGACAGCGGCGGGGCCGCCGGCGGAAGGTCTGCCGCGCCGCGCCTGGCCGTCAGCATCGGGCGCAGAACGAACAATCCGATCACCAGCGCGACCAGCGCAAGCACCGCAAGCCGGATCAGTGACATCAGGTCAAGTCCGTCCAGCATGCCCGCTTCAACAAGTGTGCCGTCCTGGGGCAGCGGCTCGAAGGCAAGCGACCGCAGCGTCAGCGTATCGCCCCGCGCCTCGTCAAGGCCGACGGCCGAGGCAACAAGATCGCGCAAGACATCAAGTTCTTCCTGCGGGCGCGGTTCCGAGGTTGTGGTGCCGTCATCGGCCGTAACGGTCAGGGTGTTGACAAGCACGGCCACGCTCAGCTTGCGCAGGGCCCCGGGGCTGCGCAGAACCTCTCTCTGGGTTTCCGAAACCTCGAAGTTCACCCGCTCGCGCGTTTCAGCGGCGCTGCTCTGGCCGTTTGCGCCGTTGCCGACATCGCCTTCGGGCAGGTTGGAGGCAACCGTCACATCGCCGCCCGGCGTTGTGGAGTTTTCCGATTTCTCTTCGGTGTCGGTCGAGATGGCAACACGGCCTTCCGGATCGATCCGCCGTTCGGTGATCGATTCGCGCTCGGTCACAACATCGACGGCCACTTCGACAACCGCATTGCCCGGCCCGACGCGGGCTTCCAGAAGGCGTTCGACATTCCGCTTCATCTCTGCCGCGCGGTCGTGACCGGCGATGGCAGGATCGTCGCCGGACGCGTCATCGATCAGCCCCCCGGCACTGTCGATGACCGAGACGTCGTCGGGGGACATTCCGGCCACGGCGGACGCAACAAGGTGTTTCAGCGCCTTGGCCTGCGCCACCGGAAGGGTGCCCGCCGCGGTCGTGACGGTGACGCTGGCCGTCTGGCGTTCAGGCTGGCGGAAGGGCTGCGCGTCACTGCGCGAGATATGTACGCGCGCCGCCTTGATCTGTGGCAGGGCCAGGATCGTGCGGGCCAGTTCGCCTTCCTTGGCGCGCCAGTAGGCGGCGTCGAACATCTGCGATGTGGTGCCGAAGCCGGACAGCGAATCAAGCAGCTCGTACCCTGCGGCCCCTGCCGCAGGCAGGCCTTCCGAAGCCAGGGTCAGGCGCAGCTCATCGCGCAACCCGCCGTCAACATAGATCGCGCCGCCGCGCACCTCATAGGGGGTGCCGCGCTGTTCCAGGGCCGCCACAACCTCGCCCGCCGCAGCGGGATCAAGGCCCGAATACAGCAAAGACATCTGCGGTGCCGTCGCCATGCGGGATACGCCGATCACTGCCGCGAACATGGCCACAGTGGCCAGAACGATCACGACACGGCGGCGAAGATCAAGCGTGGACCAGACCGACACGAGGTTCTGCACAGGATTCTCCAACCAGGGGGCTTCTCTGCCCGGTGCGGCCCACCTTTGGCGGATCGGACTTAAGAATCGGTTATGACCTTTTGCCTATATCGGGTCGCACAACGCAGGAGAGCCCGAATGGCCGATGCCAACGTGACGCTGGACCAGGAACCGAAGACGCGGTCGAAGAAGCCGCTGATCTTCGGGGCCGTTGCCGCCCTTCTTCTGGGGGGTGGTGCATTCTATGCGACCTATTCCGGTCTGCTGCTTGGCGGCGGCGCGACGCATGACGCGGCAAAGGCCGAAGCGGGGGCCCTGCCCGACATCGCCTTTGTGCCGATCGAACAGATGGTGCTGTCACTGGGGTCTGCGGGCGAAGGGCGGTTCCTTCGGTTCACGGCCCAGGTGGAGGTACCCTCGGCTTACGCCGAGGAGGTGGCCATGCTGAAGCCGCGCATCCTTGATGTGCTGAACGGATATCTGCGTGCGGTTGATCCGGCAGAACTGGAAGACCCCGCAGCGCTGGTGCGCCTGCGCGCGCAAATGCTCCGCCGCATCCAGATCGTGACCGGCGAAGGCCGCGTGCGCGATCTGCTGGTGACAGAATTCGTCATGAACTGAGGGAAGAGGCGAAATGACCTTGATTGCGGATATCCTGCTTGCCGTCGGTGCATTCGGGGCGGCGGCCTACTGTTACATCCTTGCCGGGCGGCTGAAGCGGTTCACCACGCTGGAAAACGGAATGGGCGGGGCGATTGCCGTCCTGTCCGCGCAGGTCGATGACATGACGCGCGCGCTGGACAAGGCACGGGGGTCGGCCTCGGCCTCGGCCACCTCTCTGGAAGCGCTGACGGCCCGGGCCGAACAGGCCGCGGCCCGGATGGAACTGCTGATGGCGTCAATGCACGACCTGCCGGATCCGAAACCCCATCGGGTCGAGCGTGACGAACGGCTTCGCTTCGTCCGCAGGCGCACGGAACGTTCGGTCGAGGCTGCGGAATGAAGCGGACGCGCAGGCAGCCGGGCCGGGGCATTCTGGGTCTGCTGATGCTGACCCTTGTGGCCTCTGGCGCGATCCGTCTTGGGCTGGGCGTGAACGAGGCGGTTGCCAATGCGCCTGCAACATCATCCGAGCCTCTGGTCTGTCCGCAGCCCCCCGTGGCCCTGGCAGAAGCCCTGACCAGGCGCGAGCAGCGCGTGGCAGCGCAGGAAAACGCCCTGAATGACCGGCTTTCCGCCCTTGCCCTGGCCGGGCAGGCCATCGAGGCGCGGCTCGTCGCGCTGACCGAGACCGAAGCAAAGCTGTCCGCGACCCTGACCATGGCCGACGGAGCCGCCGAATCGGATCTGGCCAGACTGACCACCGTCTATGAGGCGATGAAGCCAAAGGATGCGGCCCCCCTGTTCGAGCAGATGGCCCCGGAATTTGCGGCCGGTTTCCTCGGCCGGATGAAACCCGATGCGGCAGCCGCCATCCTGGGCGGGATGACCGCCAACAAGGCCTATGCCGTGACCATCCTGCTGGCCAGCCGCAACGCCGGTGCCCCGACAGAGTGAGTGAGACGGTTTCTTAACCGGGGTCTGGCAGCGTGCCGGCACGCAGCGGGAGTGGGGCATGATCGGCGCAATCGGAATCCTGGTGATCTTCATCATGGTCTTCGGCGGCTACATGCTGGCCGGGGGCAAGATGGGCATCATCCTCAAGGCCCTGCCCTTCGAGATGATCATGATCGGCGGTGCCGCTGTTGGGGCCTTTCTTCTGTCCAATGACACGGCCTCGATCAAGGGAACGCTGCGCGACCTGGGCAAGGTCTTCAAGGGACCGCGCTGGCAGACGTCCGACTACCGCGATCTGCTATGCCTTCTTTTCGAACTGATCCGGATCGCAAAGTCCAACCCCGTGGCGCTGGAAGAACATATCGAGCAACCCGGAAGCTCTTCGGTCTTCGGACGCTACCCGCGCATCCAGGCCGATCATGACGCCGTCGATCTGATCTGCGACACGCTGCGCGCCGCCTCGATGAACTATGACGATCCGCATCAGGTGGAAGAGGTTCTGGACAAGCGCATGGAAACGCAGATGCATCACGCCCTGCATTCCAGCCACGCGCTTCAGACCGTTGCAGACGGCTTGCCCGCCCTTGGCATCGTGGCCGCCGTTCTGGGCGTGATCAAGACCATGGGATCGATCGACCAGCCCCCCGAGATTCTGGGAAAGATGATCGGGGGGGCGCTTGTCGGCACCTTTCTGGGCGTCTTCCTGGCCTATGGCCTGGTCGGACCCTTCTCGGTGCGGGTGAAAAGCGTGGTCGAGGCGGATGCGCATTTCTACCAGCTGATCCGTGAGGTTCTGGTGGCCAACCTGCACAACCACCCCGCCAATATCTGCATCGAGGTCGGGCGTCAGAACACGCCCCATGATGTCCGCCCCAGTTTCGGCGATCTGGAAGAGGCCCTGCGCGCCCTGAAGAAAGAAGCCGCATGAAGGCATTGCTTATCCTTGCAGCCCTTGTCATCCCCGGCTTTGCGTCTGCGCAGACGGCACGCGTGAAGGCGGGGGATCACCCCGGATTTACCCGGCTGGTTGTCGATCTTCCCGCCAGGGCCGACTGGCAGCTTGGCCGCACACCGGGCGGATACGAGCTTCGGCTGGCGGGGGGTGCGGTGCCCTATGATCTGACAAAGGTCTTCCGCGTTATCACCAAGGACCGGCTTTCATCGGTCTGGGCCGATCCCGAGACGGGCAACCTGCAGATCGGCGTCGCCTGTGCCTGTCATGCCGTTCCCTTTGCCTTGCGGCCGGACATCATCGTGATCGATCTGCGCGATGGCCCGCCCGAGGGCGACCCGCCGTTCGAGCTTGGTCTGGACGGGCGCCCCCAGCCCATGCTGACCGCCCGGGTCGTTCCGCCCCTGCGCCCGCGCCCGGCACCTGATCGCCCGGACCTGCCGGGCGACAGTGCAATCCTGCCCGCCACCATCCGCCCCACCCCCCGGCAGGCGACGCCGGACGAAAACGCAGCCGCCGGATCGGGCACGGCCCCGGCCCCTTTCCCGCCGGGGATGGTGCCGCAGGTGCAGAATTCGGCACCTGCCGTGCCCTTCGGTCTGAGCCGGGAAGAAACACCGCCCCCCGGCGTGCAGAGCCTGCGCCTTGAGCTTTTGCAGGAACTGGGGCGCGCGGCGACGGCCGGTGTCATCGATGTGGACGATCCGTCGTTTCCTGCGGACCAGCCCGGATCGCGGATGATCGGGCCCGACACCGAAGCCACGGCACATATGGCCATCGAAGGCATTCCAGGGATAGAGGCCGCCCCTGTCAACACCGGGGACCCCGCCCTGACACCGGACGGCGGCGCGTGCCTGCCGGATTCTGACCTCGACATAGCGGCCTGGGGCGATGACCGCCCCTTTGTGGTGCAGATGACCGAGGCGCGGAGCACCCTTGTCGGCGAATTCGACCGGCCGGACCCCGAGGCGCTGGCGCGTCTTGTCCGGCTGAACCTGTTTTTCGGCTTCGGAGCGGAAGCGCGCAATGTTCTGGCCGGCTTTGGCACCGACTTTCCCGAGGCACCCCTGTGGACGGCAATGGCGCATATTCTGGATGATCAGGCGGCCCCTTCGGGAAGCCCCTTTGCGGGTCAGATTGACTGCACCGGTTCTGTCGCGCTGTGGGCAACACTGGCCGAGCCTGTCCTGAAACCGGGTCAAGGCCCCGATGCCAAAAGCGTGGCCCTGGCCTTTTCGTCGCTTCCCTTGCACCTGCGCCGGCATCTCGGGGCACCTTTGGCCGAAAAGATGCTCTCCATCGGCGATATCTCGACGGCGCAGATGATTCGCGATGCCATCTGGCGCGCGCCCGGTGCGGCGGGCCCCGCCGCCGAAATCCTGGAGGCCCAGCTCGACCGCGAACGCGGCAACCTGCAGGATGCGGCGGAAAGACTGGGCACCTTGCGCGAGTCAGGTGGCCCGGGCGCCCGCCTTGCCCTGCTTGACCTTGTGGACACGCAGCTTGAGATGGGGCAGTCCGTGGACGAGGCGACCATCGTGGAACTGGGCGCGCACCTGCATGAAACCCAAGGCACGGAACTGCAAGCGCCGCTCGTCCGGGCCGAAATGCTGGCCCTGGCCTCGACCGGCGATTTTGACGCGGCCTTCAGCCGGAGTCCCCGGGCCGACGCAGCCGATGTGGAAGGGCTTTGGGCGATGCTGGCCGGAAAGGGGCAGGATTCCGCGCTTCTGACCCATGCGGTTCTGCCCCAGGACAGCCCGGTGCCCCCGCTGGACAACGCCCTGCGCAAAAGCATCGCCGACCGGCTGCTTGGCCTTGGCTTCGCCGATGAGGCCCTGCGCTGGCTGCCCGATGCCACCGATGCGTCAACCGCTGAAAGCCTGGCACGGGCCGAACTGCGGCGTGGAGACGCCCGAACGGCGCTGCGCGGCATAGCGGGCCTCGATGGCCCGGAAATCAGCCGGCTGCGGGCAGAAGCGCTGGAGAAACTGGGCGACCAGGCCGCAGCGGCGCGCGCCTTTGCCGAAGCGGGCGATCCGGCGGCAGAGGCCGCAGCCCTGTGGCGCGCGCAGGACTGGGCGGCCAGCGCCGACCTGGGCAGCGACGCCGTGCGCGCGGCACTGCAACAGCTTTCCCCCGATCGGCCGGTCCTGCCGCCGGACGGGAACGCCCCCCTGGCCCACGGACGCGCCCTGCTGGAAGACAGCGCCAAGACCCGCGACGCCATCCTGTCGCTGCTGGACGCAACCCCTGCGCCCGAGCAGCCGCAACCCTGACCGGCTTACCGAATCGAAAGACATTTCCGCCAGCTTGGCCACGCCGAACGCCTTCAGGGCCGAACAGGGTGAAACCCATGAGTCACGCGCATTTCTTGCACCGTTTGCGGATTGCAGGCGCCCTGGCCGCCGCCTGCGGTCTTTGCGGCGCAATGGCGCAGGGCGCGACCGACCCGGCAGCCCTGTGCGAACGCGCCACGGTGCTGGCCGCCGAAGAGACAGGCGTGCCGCAGACCGTTCTGCAGGCAATCGCCTTGGCGGAAAGTGGCCGCAACCGGGGGGGGCATCAGCGCCCCTGGCCGTGGACGGTGAATTTCGGCGGCGACGGCACCTGGTACGACAGCAGCGGCGAAGCGAGGCGCGCCGTGGCCGCGTATCAGGCAGAGGGCGGCACGAATTTCGACATAGGCTGCTTTCAGATCAACCACCGCTGGCACGCCGGGGCCTTTCCCGATGTGGCCGCGATGTTCGACCCCACGGCGAATGCGCTTTACGCGGCGCAATTCCTGCTGGGCCTGTTCGCCGAAACCGGAAGCTGGCCGGACGCCGCCGCAGCCTATCATTCGCGCACGCCGGAACATGCCGACCGCTACCGTGCCCGCTTCAATCAGCTGCATGACGGGCTGGACACAGGGGGGCAGATGCCGCTGCTGGCCGGTGCGACGCGCGAAAACCGCTTTCCGCTGTTGCAGGCCGGTGCCACGGGCAGCCTTGGGTCACTGGTGCCACAGGTCGAGGGCGGGTTCGCCCTGATCGGAGCCGCGCCGTGATCTTTCCTGCCGTGACCATGCGCGAGGTGTTCCAGCCCACCATCCTGCTGGCGCTGGCGCTGATGGCGGTGATCGCCATGATGGTGCTGCCGGTGCCGGCCTGGATGCTGGACATCGGGCTTGCCCTGTCCTTTGCGCTGGCGATCCTGATGCTGACGGTGGCGCTGTTCATTGAACGGCCGCTGGATTTTTCTGCCTTTCCGACCATTCTGCTGGCCAGCCTGCTGCTGCGCCTTTCGCTGAACGTCTCGTCAACCAAGCTGATCATCGGGCAGGGCCATACCGGCACCGATGCCGCCGGGCATGTGATCGAAGGCTTCGCCAACTTCATCATGGATGGCAGCCTGCTGCTGGGCGTGGTGATTTTCTGCGTGCTGATGATCGTGAACTTCATCGTCATCACCAAGGGCGCAGGCCGCATGGCCGAGGTGGGCGCGCGCTTTGCACTGGATGGCATGCCGGGCCGCCAGCTTGCCATCGACAGCGACATGTCCGCAGGCGCGATCAATCATGCCGAGGCCAAGGCGCGGCGCGAACAGGAACTGGCTGAGACGAACTTCTTCGGCTCGCTTGACGGGGCGTCGAAATTCGTCAAGGGCGATGCGGTTGCGGGCCTGCTGATCACCGCGCTGAACATCGTGATGGGCCTGATCATGGGCATCTTCGTGCATGACATGCCCACAGGTACGGCCTTTGAAACCTATGCGATCCTGACCGTGGGCGACGGGCTGGTCAGCCAGATACCCGCCGTGATCATTTCCGTGGCGACTGCCCTTCTGCTGACGCGCGGCGGGGCGAAAGGGGCGGCCGATCTTGCCTTCTTCCGCCAGCTGGGCCGCTATCCGGGGGCGCTGGGCACGGTTGCGGTGCTTATGGCGCTGTTTGCCCTTGTGCCGGGAATGCCCTTCATCCCCTTCATGCTGGGTGCGACAGCCCTCGGCGCGCTGGCGGTACTGGCCCATATGCGCGGTGCCGCCCCGCCGCCGGAAGACATGCCGGCAGAGACCCCGCCCCGGCGCAGGCCCCTGGGCGATGTGCTGGATTTCGACGAGATTCATGTGGAATTCTCGCCCACCCTGGTCGCGATGGTGCTGGATCCGGCAACGGGCCTCGATGCGCGCATCACCAACATGCGCACGCATGTTGCGACCACCTTCGGTCTGATCCTGCCCGAAATCCGGCTGACGGATGATCCGATGCTGCCGCCGGGGTGCTACCGCATCCGCCTGCAGGGCGTCGAACGGGTGCGCGACCTGCTGGTCCCTGACCGCGTGCTGGTGCTTCTGTCCGAAGGTGTGGACGCCCCCGAAGGCCAGGACGTGCGCGAGCCGGTCTATGGCGCGCCGGCGCGATGGATTCCGCCCGACCGGCAGGAAGATGCGGCAATCTCCGGCCTGACCGTGGTGACCCCGGCCGAGGTTCTGGCAACCCATCTTCTGGAAGTGCTGAAGGCCAACATGGCCCGCCTGCTTTCGCTGCGCGGATTGCGCCGGCTGCTGGATGAATTCGTCAACCTGTCCGACACGGCCCGCGCCGAGGCAAACCGGAGACTGCTGGACGAACTGGTGCCGGAAAAGGTGCCGGTTGATCTTCTGCTGGCGGTGATGCGGCTGTTGCTGGACGAACGCGTGTCGATCCGCAACCTGCCCCTGATCCTGGAAGCGGTGGCCGAGGCAAGGGCCCTGGCCACACCGGAGGCCGTCTGCGAACATGTCCGCCACCGGCTTGGCTTTCAGATGGTGGCCGAGCTGAAGCGGGCGGATGGCACCATTCCGCTGATCCAGCTTGCACCGGAATGGGAACGCACCTTCGGGCAATACCAGATCGAAGGCGAACGCGGCCTGCGGGACGTGGCCCTGCCCCCCGATCAGTTCAACCGGCTGGCCAATGCCCTGTCCGAAAAACTGGCCCGCGCCACGGAAATGGGGGTTCAGCCCGCCTTTGTCACATCGACCCTGCGGCGGCGCTTCCTGCGCACCGTGTTGCTGGCCAAGGGGCTGACCGCCCCGGTCCTGTCTTACGAGGAAATCGGGATGGAGGCGCGGCCCGCCATGGTCGGTCTGGTCGCGCCATGACAGAGATGATCGGAACGCTTGCCCAGCTTGCGGGCATCGGGGAAACCCTGCTGTGGACAGGCTTTGTCGTGCTGCTGCGCGTCGGGGCGGCCATGGCGCTTTTGCCCGCGTTCGGAGAGCTTGTGGTGCCCCAGCGCATCCGGCTGGTGCTGGCGCTGGCCTTTACGGCCATCATCTCTCCGGCCGTCGCTGCTGACATTCCGCCGATGGATCAGGGGTTCTGGGCGGTGTTCCTGACAGAAACGGCCACAGGGCTGGCGCTGGGCGCGGCCTTGCGCCTTTTTGTCCATGCCTTGCAGATTGCCGGGGCCATCGCGGCCCAGGCCACGTCGCTGGCCCAGCTTCTGGCCGGTGCCGGGGCCGAGCCGCAGCCGGCCATCGGCCATCTGCTGACAATTTCGGGGCTGGCCCTTGCCATGGCTGCCGATCTGCATGTGAGCTGTGCCGAATACTTCATCCTGAGCTATGACATCCTGCCGGTGGGCAGGCTGCCCGACGCCGCTGACATGGCGGACTGGGGCCTTGCGCAGGTCACCCGCGCATTTGCGACAGGCTTTTCGCTGGCCGCACCTTTCGTGATTGCGTCCTTCCTGTACAACCTCGCGCTTGGCGTCATCAACCGGGCCATGCCGCAGCTGATGGTGGCCTTTGTCGGGGCACCGGCGCTGACGGCGGGGGGGCTTGTGCTGCTGGCGCTGAGCGCGCCGCTGGCGCTGGCTGTCTGGCTGGCGGCGCTGAACAGGTTTTTTGCCGCACCTTTCGCGGTGCCCTGATGTCAGGGGACGAGGACAGTGGCGAGAAAATCCACGACCCCACGCCAAAGCGGCTGTCGGACGCGCGTGAGCGCGGCGAGGTGCCGCAGTCACAGGACATGATCACAGCGGCGACCTACGGGGGCTTCCTGCTTGCCTGTGTTTCGGCAGGGCCTGATGCGGTGAAGGAGGTGGCGCAGATCGGTGCTTCGGTTCTGGGCGAGGCTGACCGGCTGAGCACCGCGATGACCCGGAACGGCGCGGCCCCGCTGGCCGCCCTGATCGCCGACACCGCCTGGGCAATGGCACCCTTCGTTCTGCTGCCGGCCGGTGCAGCCGTGCTTGCGGTGCTGGCACAGAACGCGCTGACCTTCGCCCCGCAGAAACTGGAGCCGAAGCTGTCACGGCTGAACCCGCTGGCGACCCTGGGCCACAAGTTCGGGCGGGAGGGGCTGTTTGAATTCGCCAAGAGCACGGTCAAGCTGACCATCGTGTCGGTGGTGCTTGGCATGTTCCTGACGTCACGCCTGCCAGAGATTGTGCATGCGGCAGATCTTTCGCCTGCGCTGTCCACCACGCAACTGATGGACCTGTCCGTTTCCTTCCTTTGCCTCGTGCTGCTGATTGCGGCCGTGACCGGGGTGATCGACCTGCTGTGGCAACGCGCGCAGTTCATACACCGCAATCGCATGTCGCACCAGGACCTGATCGATGAATTCAAGCAATCCGAAGGCGACCCGCACATGAAGGCGCAGCGGCGCCAGCGCGGCGAAGAGATTGCGGCGAACCGGATGCTGCTGGACGTGCCGCGATCCGATGTGATCGTCGTCAACCCGCAGCACTATGCCGTTGCCCTGCGCTGGGACCGCGCCGCAGGGGCCGCCCCGGTCTGTGTGGCCAAGGGGGTTGATGCGGTTGCCGCCCGGATCAGGGAAAAGGCGGCAGAGGCGGGAATTCCCATTCACCGCGATCCGCCAACGGCCCGCGCGCTGTTCGCCACCGTGGACATCGGTCAGGAAATCCGCCCCGAGCATTACCGCGCCGTCGCCGCCGCCATCCGCTTTGCCGAGGCCATGCGGAAGAAAGCGAAGGTGCCGCGGTGAGCCCCCGGACCCTGCGCCCGCTGGTGGAGATCAGCCGCCTGATGCTGGATCACAGGCTTGCCGCGCTGACGCGGGCTGCGGCCGCGCGCGAGGAAAGCAAGGCGCGCCTGGCGGGGCTTTCGCAGCCTCCGGGCACAACCGACCTTCCGCTGGCCGTTGCGGCGCAGGCCGGCCTGCTGTACGAACGCTGGGCCGAAGCGCGCCGGGCCGAGATCAACCTGACCCTTGCGCGCCAGACAGCCGAATGGATTGAGGCGCGGGATGAGGCGCAGCGGGCGTTCGGCCGGGCGGATGCGCTGCGGCGGCTGTCCGACCGGGGCTAGTTGTCCTGCCGGACGATGTCGACGATCAGCACATCGGTCACGTCCTTGCCGAAGATGCGCACGCCCGTTTCAAGAAGGGCCTCGCGCAGAAGCACCAGATTGGCCCCGTCGGTGAACGACCCGTTGAAGCCGCCGCTGTTGGCGTGGTCAAACAGCACTTGCAGCATCGCATCGCGCAGCTTCGGCTCCATCTCGTAGACACGCTCGACCTGACCCGGCGTCACCTCCAGGCTCAGCGACAGGACCACCAGCGACGAAACCCTGCCCTCGGCCATCACCGGCACGACGAACTGGTTGTTCAGCTTCACATATTCATGCAGCGGCTCGGCGCCCTCTTTGGCATGCGCCTCGGCGTCCTCCGGCGCGTCGGTGGCGGCGTCTTCGGCAGGGGGGTCAGAGGGCCGCAGGAAGACACCGGCCGCGGCACCGGCACCGCATCCGACAAGAACAAGAAGAACCGGAAGAAGCTTGCGCAGCATGATGCCTCAGAACGGAAGGATGATGTCGGTGACCTGCTGGCCGTAGGGCGGCTGCTGCACATCGGTGATCTGGCCGCGCCCGCCATAGGAAATCTGGGCACCTGCCATCTTGTCATAGGTGATCTCGTTCTGCCGCGAAATGTCCGCAGCCCGCACATAGCCCGTGACCAGCAATTCGCGCAGTTCGTTGTTCACGCGGACCTCCTGCTTGCCCTCCAGGCGCAGAACGCCATTGGGCAGCTCTTCCACCACCGTGACCGCGATGCGCAAGGTCAGCTGTTCGTTGCGCCGCACCGACCCGTCGCCTTCGAAAGACGAATCCGACGAGGTCTGAACCGCATCGGCCATCGATGCCCCCTCTGGCAGGCCCGCGTCGATGCTTTGCGGCAGGCCCACGAAATCGGGGATTTTCATCTCCTGGTCGGCGGTCCGTGCCCGCGCCGTTGTATTCGAGATCTCGGCGCTGTCGTCGATCTCGATGACCACGGTCAGGATATCGCCGCGCTGGCCTGCCCGCCGGTCGCCCAGCAGCGATGACCGTGATGCCGTCCACAGCGAGGAGGCATCCGAAGGCTCGCCCGATTCCCCGACGTCCGGCAGCGGGTTCGAATACATCGCGTGATACTGGTAGGTGTCTTCCAGCGGCGAGAAATCCGGCGCCCGGCCGACATCGGCCAGTTTTCCGCAGGCGGCGACCGGCACAACGGCCAGCAGGCAGGCAAGGCGCATCCTTTGTTTGGTCATGGTGTCAGCCCCACAAGCACCTGACCGTCAGGGGCGATGCGCCCGGAAACGGTGGTGCGCGATTGAAGATTCATCACGCGGATCACATCGCCCACGCCGCCACGGGCAAGTGCGCGTCCCTCGGCCTTGATCGCCAGCCCGCCGGACAGGAAACTGATCGGCACGATCTGGTTGCGTTCCACCACGGCGGGCAGTCCAAGATCACCCGCCCGCACCGGCCGGCCGGCATAGATCGTCACCCGGGCCTCAAGACCAAGCGCGTCCGACGGGTGGGTCAGCGCACCGGGAAACGGGGTATCGGCCATGGTCAGATCGTCGGGGCCGATCACGGTTTCGGCGCGGATGGTGCGGGCCGCCACAAGGCTTTCGGCAAGCGCCGCGCCGGGCAGGATCAGCAGGGCAAGGGCAAGGGCAGAACGCAGCATCAGCGCACCTGGGTAGTGGCGGCAAGCATTTCGTCCGCCGCCGTGATGACCTTGGCGTTCAGCTCGTATCCGCGCTGCGCCTTGATCAGCTCTGTCACCTCGCGTACCGGATCGACCGAGCTTTCCTCGAGATAGCCCTGTCGCAGGGTGCCAAGGCCGTCTTCGCCCGGCACGGCAACCGCAGCTGCCCCGGATGCCGCCGTTTCAAGGTACAGGTTGGACCCCATCGCCTCGAGCCCCTTTTCATTGGCAAAGGTGGCAAGGGTGATCTGGCCCAGCTGCTGCGGGACGACCTGATCGTTGAAATAGGCAAAAACCTCTCCCGCGGCGTTGATCGAAAGGCTGCGCGCATCGGTGGGTATGGTGATGCCCGCAGCCACCTCGTAGCCGTCCGAGGTCACGATCAGCCCGTCGGCAGACCGTTTCAGCCCGCCGTCCCGGGTGTAGGCCGAAATCCCGGACGGCAGGGTGACCTCGATATACCCCTTGCCTTCCACGGCCAGATCAAGCTCGCCCCCCGTCTGCAGAAGCGATCCCTGCTGCACGATCACCGAAACCGCCGCAGGGCGCACACCCAGACCGATCTGGACACCGGTCGGAAGCACGGTGCCATCCTGTGCGTTGACCGTCCCCGGCCGGGTGACCTGCTGGTAATGCAGGTCGGCGAATTCGGCACGGCGGGCGTTGTAGCCGCTGGTCGACATGTTCGCCAGGTTGTTGGACACCACATCGACGCGCATCTGCTGCGCGCTCATGCCGCTGGCGGCAATCTGCAAGGCTTTCATGACGGTATTCTCCTATCGGCCCAGGGTCCGGATCACATTGCGGACGCGGTCATCTTCGCGGTCCAGCAGGCCCTGCCCCATTTCATAGGCGCGCTGCACCTCGATCATCCGCGACACCTCGGCAATCGGGTTGACGTTCGATCCTTCGACAAAGCCCTGCAGCAGAACGCCGCCCCCGGCCGGTTCCAGCCCGCCGGGCGAGGCGAACAGCGTGCCGCCCTCGTGGGTCAGCTGCTGCCGGTCCACAGGCTGCCACAGCCCGATCCGCGTCAAAGGTTCGCCATCGGCGGACAGGGTTCCATCCTGCGCCAGGCTGATCTGTGCCGCGTCCGGCGGGATGAACACCGCGCCACCGCCTTCATCCATCACGCGAAAGCCGTCGGGTGTGACCAATTCCCCGTCAGCATTGGGGGTAAAGCTGCCGGCCCGGGTCAGACGCAGCCCGTCCGGGGTTTCGATCTGAAAGAACCCGTCGCCCTGGATGGCAAAGTCGAAGGTGCCGCCGGTTTGCGACAGATCGGCCTGGGTCAGATCGATGTGACGCGCATTGCCATTGGCCATCGACAGCGACGGCCCCTCCTGCAGGCGCTTGACATGTTCGGAGAACACCATTCCCTCGCGCCGGAAGCCCGAGGTGGAGGCATTGGCGATGTTGTTTGCGACAAGCTGCATCTCGCGCATCAGCCCGGCCTGCCGCGTCAGGGCCGTATATCCGCTGGCATCCATGGTCAGCCCCCCGCAATCATCGGCACCACGGTGTCAACGAAGAAGCTGACCAGTGTCGCCGTCATGAAGCTCATTGAAATCCAGAATACCGCCAGCATCGCCCCGACCTTGGGCACGAAGGTAATGGTCATTTCCTGCACCGAGGTCAGCGCCTGCAGCAGGCCGATGGCGATACCGGCGGCAAGGGCAATGGCCAGCATCGGGGCCGAGATTTTCACCGACACCCAAAGCGCCTGCCGCAGGACATCATAGATCATCGCTTCGGACATCGGATCAGACCGGCATCCGCAGGATTTCCTGGTAGGCTTCCACGACCTTGTCGCGCACGGTGACGGCGGTTTCCACGGCAAGGGAGCTGGCCGCAAGCGCTTCGACCAGGGCATGGGGACTGGCCTGTCCGGTCATCGCGGCGCGGGCGGTCTGGTCGCCCCTGGCCAGCGTGTCGGCAAAGTTGCCGGCAAGCTGGCCAAAGCTGTTGGAACTGCCCGCCTCGCCCGGCAGCGGCGCGGTGGCCGGACGGGCTTTTGCATAGGTCTGGGCGGCGAACGCAGAGGTGATATCCATGCCGGACACTCCTTATCGGCGCAGAAGTTCAAAAAGGCTTTGTGCCATCTGGCGGGCCTGGTCGAACATCCGCAGGTTTGCTTCATAACTGCGCTGGGCTTCGCGCGCGTCGGCGATCTCGATCACAAGATCGACGTTCGATCCCTCATAATGGCCGGCTTCATCGGCGAGGGGGTGGCCAGGATCGTAGATGTCCCGCAACGCGCTGCGGTCCAGATGCACCGGCCCGGGGGCAACCAGACCTTCGGCCAGTTCGCGAAAGGCGATGGTCTTGCGGTGATAGCCGGGCGTATCGGCATTGGCGATATTCTCGGACACATGGCGCAGGCGCATCGCCTGGGCCTGCATGCCAGAGGCCGACAGCGAAAGGGTGCGGATCAGATCAGACATCGGCGCGCCCCCTACCGCCGGCCAAGCGAGGCGCGGATGATTTCGGACACGCTGCGATAGATCGACAGCGCCATGTCATGCTGCTGTTTCACATCGACGGCCTTCACCATCTCTGTTTCCAGCGACACGCTGTTGCCATTGGGCGAAGCCGCCCCCGGCACCAGGCGCACCACGGCCTCTGCGGCCACGGCTTCGGCACGGATATGGCCGGGGCGGGTGGCGATCAGCGCATCGGGCCGGTTCCCGGCCCGATACGTGTCTTCAAAGGGCGTCAGGTCCCGCGCGCGATAGCCCGGCGTGTCGGCATGCGCGATGTTCTGCGCAATCACCCCCTGCCGGGCTCCGGCATGGGCGGCCAACGCCTGTGCCATTCTGGTCACTTCTAGCTTTCCGAACATCGGGGCTTCTCCCTCGATCTGCTTCACCAAGACTTAAGAGTGATTCCTTTAGAAACGGTAATCGCCCTCAGGAATGGCCCGGCATGGATGTATTCAGCCCACTTCGCGCAGAAATAAGTTATGTTTCAAAGGTTTATCGTGTCGGGCAGGTTGTCGGGATCGGTCGTGGAACCCTGTCGGTCAGCGGTTTGTCGGACGTGGCCGCGCTGGGCGACCGGGTGATGATTCTGGCAAGAACCGGCCCCGTGGGGGGCGAGGTTCTTAATCTGGCGCGCGATCAGGTCACTGTCCTGTCCGATGGCGCGATCGAAGGTCTGGCCATCGGTGACGCGGTCGAACTGCTGGGCCGGGCAGACCTGGCACCGGATGACCATTGGATCGGCCGGATCATTGATCCCTTCGGCGCACCGCTGGACGGCCGCCCTTTGCTGCGCGGGTCGCGGCCCCGCGGGCTGCGGGGCGCGGCCCCGCCGGCGGCGTCACGCGGCAGACTGGGCGCGCGGCTGTCCACCGGCGTTGCGGCCTTCGACACCCTTCTTCCGCTGGTGCAGGGCCAGCGCATCGGTCTTTTCGCAGGTTCCGGTGTTGGAAAATCATCGCTTCTTGCGAAATTCGCGCGGGGCGTTGCCGCCGATGTGGTGGTGATTGCCCTGATCGGCGAGCGCGGCCGGGAACTGCGCGATTTCACCGAAACCGTGCTGGGCACCGCGGGCATGAAGCGGTCGGTCATCGTGGCGGCAACCTCGGATCAGTCGCCGCTGATCCGCCGGCGCTGCGCCTGGGCGGCCATGGCGGTGGCCGAACACTTTCGCGATCAGGGCCTGCATGTGCTGTTCCTGGCGGATTCGGTCACGCGGTTTGCCGAAGCCCATCGCGAAGTGGCCCTTGCCGCCGGCGAAGAGGCCAGCCTGCGCGGCTATCCGCCTTCGGTTTCGCATTTGATCATGTCGCTTGCCGAACGGGCCGGGCCGGGTCCGCAAGGCAGCGGTGACATCACGGGCGTGTTTTCCGTTCTGGTGCCAGGCTCTGACATGGAAGAACCCGTGGCCGACATCCTGCGCGGCGCGCTGGACGGGCATGTCGTTCTGGACCGCAGGATTGCGGAACGCGGGCGCTATCCGGCGGTTGACCTGCTGCGCTCGGTCTCGCGCAGCCTGCCTGCGGCGGCGTCAGAAGCCGAAAACCAGCTGATCGCCGAGGCACGCAAGCTGCTGGGGGCCTATGACAGGGCGGAACTGATGATCCAGGCCGGGCTTTACGTTGCCGGATCGGACCCGCTGATCGACCGGGCGATCAAGGTCTGGCCCGCGCTCGACGGCTTTCTGGCAGAGGATGCCCGGGACGGAATTGAAGGCAGCTTCCGCCGCCTGGCCACCTGCCTTGGCCGTTAGCGGGACTGCCTTTTCGGCACCCTGTCAGAATGCCTTGAAGGTCATGGTCGTCAGGGTGCGCACGATTCCGGGAATGTCGAACAGGCGGGCGGACAGGAAATGGCCCACATCCTCGTCTTCCGGGATATAGACCTTGGCGATCAGGTCATATTCCCCCGATGTCGAATGCAGCTCGGACACCACTTCGCGGTCATAGATCGCGGTCGCCACCTCATATGTCTTGCCGGGGGTGCAGCGAAACTGAACAAAGACGCAGCGCATCGGGGCTTCCTTTCGGCAGACTGGCGACAGAATAGGGCGGCACGGGCGCCATGCCAAGGGTGGCGTCAACGTCCGGGGCAATCGCCTGAAGGTCATCGGGTGCCTCTTGTGAGGGTGGTTCTGAGGGAACCGTGGCCTCTTGCGGCGGCTTTCCGGCAGGCAGGGAGGCTTTGGCCAGGGGGATCGGGGTGAGGGATAGACACGCTGCCCACTGTGGGACAGTATCCGGGGCGTTTGGAATCAAGGGGTTGGCGGCGCGCCTTTACTTTTCGTTCACACTTTCATCCCCGCTTACCCCCGCCGTCGCACCCGCCAATCCGGCCCCCGGCCTGATGGCGCGGATCATCAGGGGCAGGAAAGGGGCCGGGAAACGGTGCGCGGAACATTCGGGAACGGTTGGGCACTGCGCGCGCCGATGAACTGCGCAAATCGCGGGCCGGACCCCGCAACAGGCTTCTGGCGATTGCCCTGGTTCGGCCCTCAGCGACTTGAAGACGCTTTCGACGGCAACATTGTCACAATAACGGCCTTTCCCGCTGGTCGAAGCCTTCGAGCAGGTTGATGCTTGACGGGATCAGACCAAACACCCTGCCGCCCTTTTTCTTGCCGGATTTGACCCGCGTCAAGTCGGGGCACTGCCCCGACGGCCGCGCCTGCCACCCGGCCCTGCGCTTGCGCGCAGTGCGTTCGGGCCTGACGATCTGCCACTGGCAGATCGTCCGGGCGGCCCTCACCCCCCGGCAGGCGCGTTCCGCGCCCGCCCAGGCAGTCGCGGCCGGATTACCGCTGTCAGGAAGGTGTCTTCCCGGCCCTGCGCTTGCGCGCAGTGCGTTCGGGCCTGACGATCTGCCACTGGCAGATCGTCCGGGCGGCCCTCACCCCCTTGCCTGCGGGCTTGCGCCCTTCGACAATCGGACCGCAGAAACGCTCCACCAGAGCGTTTCCGGTCGGTCCTCTGCGCGCCCAATATGTGCAGTTCCGCCATTGGCGTTCGCCGGAGTCATGCCCCATGATTGCGCCCTGCCCTCATCGATACTCAGCCAGTGCCGCGACGCATGTCATTGTCTGTCTGTGAACCGGTTCTACCCAGTCCCATCATTCGCCAAAGAAACGCCTATTTTCGTCGGACGCATGGTCCGACCCCTGTTGGCGCGTATCGCTCTCCAAAGACCGGAAGGAAACCGGTGCAGATCAATCTCTGGCCTTCGCCGCTAAAGCCCTTGATGCATCGCCCACCTCGATGACGGACCGGCTTCAGCTAAACAAACCCGACACTTGATCTGCGAGTCTCTGCACATCGTCATCCGGTTGCCATTCCCATACAAGACATTCAAGCTCGTCGATAGGGTTTTGGGTCAGGATACAATCGACGATCACGTACCAGTGCGAGCTTTTGGTGTCGTACTTGTGCTTTCTGCCGATGCTGCTCGCTGCTGCGCGTGAATTCTCGCTCAAATGGTCAAGTACAACATAAGTCAGACCTCCAGCCTTGGTGGGGATCGAAAATGCCTTGAGTGCCTTCCCTGCGGCCACCTCTTCTCGAAGTTGGGTGATATGCGCCGCGATGCCGCGAAGCATTTCGCTCGAGAAGTCGTAGAGGTCGACAACCACTGCGGCGATATGCGGCCCCTTAATTCTAAGCTCCTTCAGGAGATCGGTCACGATCGGTACATCGAAGCGCTCCAATATCCCTATCGGGCGGATACCCTCCACCCCCACATCGAAGGGCATCATGAAGTCGTCGACCGGTTGCGCGTAATCCCTGTCGATGACGAGGCCGTCGATCTCGTCTGGCAGTGCCAGCTTGTGCGTCAGGTGGAAGCCTATGAAACAGTGTTCGCTTTCCGACATAACGTTGTCGTACGAATCTGAGCGGCTCTTCAGGTAGAAGATCATGTTGATCGGGTTTGGGAAGAGCCGGGCGGCACAGTCTAAGACTCCAAGATCCCAGATGACAGGCGCAATCTACTTCTCGCGTTCGAGCAGGCGACGGGCCAGCATGGTTATCGCGGGAAACTGGTCACTCAGGACCACCATTGGGAACAACCGGTTTACTCGGCGCACCTCGATTTTGGTTCCGTCAGGCCGAACGCAGGTGGCGCCATTTCTAATCAACCGTGCACACGATAGCGCTTGGCCGTATGGGGCCTGGATGGCGTCATGGAAGTCTCGGCGCAGTGCGGCCTTGTCACCGGCCCGAGCCTGAATTGTGATCCGCTTAGACTTCGCTTGGACGACCAGCACGAACTCTCCGTATGTGACGAGGATGTCGATCTCACCCGCCTTGTGCTTCGCCCCATTGTAGAGGGTCACATTTTCATGGACGTTCTCCGGCCCGAACACGGATCGAAGGATGTGCGCCGCAGTAGCCTCAAGGAAGGTGCCACGGTTGGCCTTCGCGGTCTCCATGTAGTCTTCGTCCCGCATCATCCAGTAGAAGGGGCTCTCATAAAGCGTTTCGAAGAGCCGATACTGATTGGGAACGTAAAGGAACTCGCCGATCCGAACGATCGGGCAGATTATGGTCGCATTGATCGCGAAAGGATCGGTGAAGCCCAGGTTGGCTGCAGTTACATCGATCGCGAACAGTCTGTCGAAAGTGTCCGCCTTGCCCTTGAATTTCCGCCGAAGGTCCGCAAGCGGGATCATGAGGCTTCTGGTCAGGTCACCGCTGTTCAGGGCTGTGCCCGACTTACGGAGGTGACCGACCGCCGATATCTGTCGAGTTATTCGATCCGATATGAATTTGGCTATTTCGATCATCGGGAGTATCGAGATTCCCTTATTTCGTAGAAGCCAGTCGCCGTCGCGCCGGTATCTTTGCCGGATGAAGGGGGGGAACTGATGGAGATAGAAACTCTCTGCGGCGTAATAGATGGCTTCGCGAGCCACCGGACCGACAACATCGAGCGGGTTCTCAACCTCATGATTGTGCGCGGGTAGTGCGGACTTGACGTCGACCATGACGCGGTCGTGAAGCTCCCGAAGAAGGCGGTCAGCGTCTGACATGAAAATCGAGGTGTCGCCGAGCACCGTATGTGTCCGATCAGACCCAGACTGGACCGCCAATCCCAACAGGAGCATCAACTCCGGCTTGTTTAGGCGGGAAGGCGACCAGCGGTGTTCTGGATCATCAACAACCGTCCGCTCTTGCGTGTCGATTGTGTAGACCCAGTCGCGGAAGATGATCTCTGAAATACTGTGTATTGCCCCGTCCGAGTTCGCAAGGCGACGCAAGTCTGCAAAGATCTCCGATGAAGGACGCGGCTCTGTTTCAAATTCGATCATCGTTGGCTCGCCATTCCCATCACATAACTTTCCACGATTCTGGCTCGGACCAGCACGCGCAGCATAGCGAAGTTAACAGGTTCTGCATGCTCACCACCCGCGAAACCATCCACCGCGCTGCACGCGCGACTCTCGGCGTTGCCCGCCACCGCCCTGCGCGGCGAAGTCCTGCCAGAACGCGTGCCCACCGCTGCCCTGCTGATCCTGCGCGACGGCGAGCCTGGAGAGCCTGGGGAGCCTGGGGAGCCACAACACGCCTCAGGCGCTTCCCCCGGTCAATCCCCTGCCGCCAGCGCCAGCGCCGAGGGTTTCTGCGGCAGGTCGCTGACCCCCAGCGGGACCACCGGCAGCGCCAGGCGGTTGCGCACCACCCAGTGCAGGCGCTGTTCGGCGCGGGTGATCGCCACATAGGCCAGACGTTTCCACAGAGGCACGCCGGCCTCGACCCGGCCCGCCTGCGACGCGGCGAACAGATCGGGGGCGAAGACCTGCACATCTTCCCACTGGCTGCCCTGGGCCTTGTGGATGGTCACGGCGGCCCCGTGCAGAAAGGCCGCCCCCATGCGTGCGGCGGACGGGATGAAGGGTTCCGCCTCGTCCGGCTTTTCGATCTTGATGATCGACGCGGCCGAAACCTGCGGCTCTTCCGCGCCCACCACATGCAGCTTTGCAAAGCCGTCCCGCGTGCCGGGGCCAAGGTAGATCACCTGCGCGCCCTTGATCAGGCCGCGTGCCTCAAGGTCGATGCGCTTCTTGCGGTGCTTCAGGGGCAGTTCGATCCCGTCGCAGATCAGCGGCTCGCCCGGGATCAGCTGATCCTCCGGCGCGCCCTGCGCCGTGCGGAAGGCGGTGATCAGCCGGATGCGCGTGACATTGCGCCAGACCAGAACCGGCGAGCGGGCCATCAGATCGGCATTCACGCGCTGCGCCATGATGACGCGCGGATCACGGGCTGCGGTTTCTTCGACCATCCGTTCGAAGGCCTCAAAACCAAGTTCCGGATTGCCCAGCGCATGGGCCAGATCCAGAATCGGGTTGTCTGCCGCCTGGCGGTGGATGCGCTTCAGCGCCAGCTTGCGTGTGGCCCCCAGGCGGTCGAACACCATCTCTCCCGACAGGCCCACGGGGGCAAGCTGCGCCGGATCGCCAAACAGGATCAGCGTCGGGAAGATCTCGCGCAGATCGTCGAACTGGCGTTCGTCCAGCATCGAGCTTTCATCGACCAGCCCGATGTCCAGCGGCTCGTCCCGGCGTTTCCAGCCCTTGATGAAATCCGATCCGCGCAGGCCCGCCGAGGCCAGGGCACCCGGAATCGACGGGACCTGGTCATGGAAGGCTTTGGCGCGGTCGAGGGCGAGATCGGTCAGCCCCTCGACCGCAGGGCGCGGGCCGTTGCCCGTCAGCCATTCGGCAATGCGTTCGTACTGCGGGTCGTAGACCGGGGTGTAAAGGATGCGGTGGATCGTGGTCGCCGGCACGCCGCGCAGCCGCAGCACCGAGGCCGCCTTGTTCGTGGGGGCCAGGATGGCCAGTGTCCGGCGGTCCTTGCGCCTGCGCCCTTCATAGTCGCCGGAAATGATGTCGACACCCGCAGCAGCCAGGGATTTGTACAGGCTGGCCAGCAGCATCGTCTTGCCCGACCCGGCCTTGCCCACCACCGCCAGCACCGAAGCCTTGCCCTCGGCCTGCGGGGTGATGGTGCCTGCGGTCAGGTCCACGCCCATGCCCTGCAACTGGTGCGACAGGCGATCCCAGGCTTGGGCCTGATCTTCGGACAGGATGGGAAGGGTCACGGACATGGCGCGACCTTACGCAGTTCGGACAGGCGGTGGAACCGCTTTCGCGCCTCAATGCCTGCGGCGCGGCGCCGGTGTTTCATCTTGCAGCATGGCCTCCGCACCGCCCTTGGGTCGGTCGGCGGCGGCCACGTCCCGCCGCGCGGCGCTCAGGGTGATGTCGACCTGTTCTGCAAGATCACGCAGCCCGTTCTGCACGGCATAGCTGCGCAGATCGGTCAGAACGTCAAAGATCCAGTCGTGGCGCATCGCTCTCTGCCTGCTGCCGGCGTCGGCGCAAGGAACCGGAACGCCCCGAAAGGCCGATCCTGCTCCAGCGCGCGAAGACTTTGCGTTCTGCAAACAGGGACGGCAAGAATTTTTCCGGCCTGCAGGTTACGAAATCGGGCGAAGCGCACTTGAACGGCATATGTCCGCGCATAGGTACCGTTTTGGAAGGCACTGGAAGGCACTGGAAGGACGGATGTCGGATGGCGGTCACCGGATATGAGGGCGGATGCCTGTGCGGGCACATCCGGTTCCGGGCCATGGGCCCGGCGGGATCGCCCCATACCTGTTCCTGCCGGATGTGCCAGCGGCATTCGGGGGCCCTGACCCTGTGCTGGGCAGAATTCCCGCCCGGACACGTGGACTGGACCGGCCCCGGCGGCCCGCCTGCAACATGGCGCTCTTCCAAGGGGTCAAGCCGCGCCTTCTGCCCGACCTGCGGCAGCACTCTGGGTGCCCTTGATGACAGCGGGGTCGTCGCCCTGGTCATCGGCAGCTTCGATGCGCCGAACCGCAAGGCGCTTGCGCCTGTCGGCCATTCTTACGCAAGCCGCCGCCCCCGGTGGTGGCATGTGGCAATCGGCGACACTCCGGGGGCGTGACGGCCGCGCGGGCCTTGGCGCACCCGGCGCGAGGTGCTGACGGGGCTGGTCATGAAACCGGCCTCAGCGGTGACAACCGGCCTTTGCGGCAGGTCGGTGATGTCGGGCGGGCGGGGTTCGACACGGGCCCAGCGCCGCGTTGTCACCCCGGTCCGCAGGATTTCGTCGGCGGGCAGGGTTCTTCCCTGGATTGGGCCGGGCTGGCACAGCCATTTTCCGGCCGGGGCGCGATGGACCGCCGCGCCGGGACCCATGGCCATTTCCCCGACGATCCTTCCGCACCCTGATTTGCACCGTGTGCCTTCAGACAGGGCAACGAAAAACCCCCGGGCCGGGGCACGGGGGTTGATCGGATGGCGGGTTGCCCCGCCCTTCGCCTTGCGGCGACAGAGTTCAGAAATGGCTCAGAGGCCACCTTCCCGCTGCGGTTTCGCGCAGCATCATGTATCTTCAGATCGCCCCTTCCGTGGGTTGCTACCGCACAAGCTGCTCTTTCCCTTGATGCTTTGCACGATATGCGATCGGACCATCCCCATATTCAAGCTGGAAACCACGATAGAAGTTGGAGCGGGTCAGGAACCCGGATCGCGCCATGATGTCAGGTATCTCGAGGTCGGTTGTGGCAAGAAGCTCAGCGGCCCGACGCAGCCGGAAGCCGTTCACAAACTGCGAAATGCTTTTCCCCTTGTTCTGGTTGATCGCTTCCGACAGCGCACGCGTTGGCACGTGCAACCGCTTTGCCAGCCGGTCTGCGGTCAGGCCCGTATCGGTGAAAAGCTCGTCGCGCATCATCAGGTCTTCGGCAGCGGCCAGGATCGCGGCCGGGTCACGCCCGGATGATGCCCTGGGAAAAGACTGCGCCCGTGGCGGCGACGGGCGCAGGGAAAACGCATAGATAACTCCAGCCAGCAGCACGATCATCAGGATCGCCCCGGCCGAGATCAGGGTTGTGGCGTCATCATTCTGGCGGCGCGCAAAGAACACGGCAATGATTGTGTCGAAGATAAGCGCCAGCACCAGAAAGCCGGCGGCGGCACCCGGCCATAAGGCGATATTGCCCACGTTTTCCAGCGGTGCGCGGACCATGGCGTTTGGACCGCTTCTCCACATCCGCAAAAGCAGGAAGGCATAGGCGGCATAGCTGGCTGCGATCAGGAAATCCGGCAGAAGACGCGCCCCAAAGGGAAGAAAGGTCAGCAGGGCAAGGCCAATGGCGGACCCGATATGGGCCGATGCGATTCGCAACAGGTTATCGGACACCGCAGAGAGGCTTGCAAAACCAAGCCAGAGCAGGGGGCCGATGAACAGGGGAAGACTGCGCTGCACCGCTTTCAGCCAGTCGATCCCATAACCGAAGCGCAAGCCCACAAGAAGGCTTCCTGCCGCAACCATCGCAAAGAAGGCCGCGAAAAAGAATCGCGCGGGCGAGGTGCCAAGGTTGAGCCGCAAGCAAAGGAAAGCGGCAATGAGGCCCAGAACGGAGGTCATCAAGGGCATGGGAAAGGCGACGACTTGTGATGCCATGGTGTCCTGTATCGCGTTTCTGCTGTCCCATATCACGATCCGGGACAGGATTGCCTGTCCCGGACAGTTGCCTGCTGTGCGTCCGGGCGCAAGGTCAAGGCACGAAACCTTGCAAATGGAGTAACGCAATGACCGTCGCACGTACCCGGACAACCTTGTCTTCGCTCATCCTTTCCTTAGTGCCCTTGGGCGCCATGGCCGATCAGACCGGCCTGATGGAGTTGTCGCTGCCCGACCCGACGGGTGGGCGCGCAACCACCGGCTTTTTCTGGTATCCGGCAGCGGATCCGGCGGACACGGTTCTTGCCCTTGGAAACGCCGTCTGGGAACCGATCCGCGTGGCCCCTGACGCAGATCCGGTTCCCGGTTCATACCCGCTTGTCGTTTTGTCGCATGGGATGTTCGGAAATGCCCGCAATCAGGCGTGGCTGGCCGAAGGGCTGGTTGCCGCGGGCTTTATCGTTGCCGCGGCCGACCATCCGGGCACCTCGACCTTTCAGCGCGACCCGGATCAGCGGCGCGAACTGTGGGAACGCCCGCGCGATGTCAGCCGCGTGATTGACACTGTTCTGGCTGACCCCAGGATCGGTCCCGCCGTTGATGCAAACCGCATCTACATGGCGGGCCATTCGCTTGGCGGGTTTACGGCCATGCTGCTGGCCGGGGCGCGGTTTGATCCGGGGCGGACCGATGCCTTCTGCACAAGCCATCCGGATGACCGTGTCTGTACCATCTTCAATGACTGGGGCGTTGCCAAAACCCCAGAGGATCGGGTGGCAATGTCCGGCGACCTGTCCGACCCCCGCATCCGTGCCTTTGCTGTTTTCGACCTTGGCGGCACGCAGAGCCTTTCTCCGGAAAGTCTCGGCGCAGTCACTCGATCTGTATTGGTCTATGGCGCGCCAGTCGCTATCGAGGGCCTCGATCTGGACGTGGAGTCCCGCGCCCTGGTTGCGGCATTGCCCGCGTCTTTGGCCATCTATCATGAACCGGCGACGATGGCCCACTTCGATTTTCTGGGCGTCTGCACCGAACGGGCCATTGAAATCCTGCAACAGGAAGAACCCGATGACGTCTATGTCTGCGAAGACGGTCGGGAAGACCGCAGGGCGGAACACCGGCAGATCATCGCCGAAGTGACGGACTTTTTCCAGGCCAACTGACGGCACAATTCCGGCGACGCACAATGTGCCTTCAGACAGGGCAACGAAAAACCCCCGGGCCAAGGCACGGGGGTTGATCGGATGGCGGGTTGCCCCGCCCTTCGCCTTGCGGCGACAGAGTTCAGAAAAGGCTCAGAGGCCGCCTTCCCGCTGCAATTTCTTGCGCGCGAGTTTGCGCGCACGGCGCACGGCTTCGGCTTTCTCCCGCGCTTTCTTGACCGAGGGTTTCTCGAAATGCTGCTTGAGCTTCATTTCCCGAAACACACCCTCGCGCTGGAGCTTTTTCTTCAGAGCCCGAAGGGCCTGATCGACATTGTTGTCGCGAACGCTGACCTGCATGTGGTTGTCACCACCTTCCTAAGTTAGAGTTGCACGAATTGTGCAGGCGGGCCGAGCGATAGCAAAAGCGGGGGGGCTTGTCCACCGCGTTGGAATTGGCGGGGTCAAAAGCGGCAACCGCTTCCGCTTTGACCTGGCACACCGCTCAGGCGCTGGATGCCGGGACGCGGGCCGGATTGCCGCCCTGGGCGGCCGAAAGGAAACCCCTGTAGTGTACCACCACCTCCCGGGTCAGCGGGGCAAGCAGCTTCACGTCAAAATGGAACGCACCATCCTGCAGATATTCGCGCGACTGTGACACTGGCAGCAGCCAGCGCGGCAGGGGCAGCCTGCCCAGCCATCCCGCAGCGACGGAATAGTGCAGTGCCCCGTCCTGCACCTTAAGCGACAGCAGGAAGGTGAACGGGCCGAAGGATTCGGTGATTCCCCCTGATTCTGCCGCCAGACGGGACCGGAAGCTTTGTCTGCCAAACCGCCGCTGCCAGACTTCGCCGGATGGTGTGGCAGTCTTCAGTACTTTTGCCGGCACATCATCGGCCTGTGCCGGAAACCGGAACAGCAGGCACAGGAACCGGCCCCACAGCCCCTTTCCCCGCGTGACCGAGGCGCGCCCCTGCCAGTGGCTTTGACCGACAGTCAGATGCGTGGCGCGGACCGGTTCCGGCAGGGCCGCGAAAACCGGCCCCAGCACCTGCGGAAAGATCGGGCAAAAGGGATCAACCGCGCGTTCAGACCGCACGCGCAGGTCCGACATTGCGGATTCAGCCTCCGCCAGCGTGATCGTATTCAGCGCCGGGGCCGCGCCAACGGGCAGGGTGCTTCGCCGGAGCAGGGCGCGCGTGGCGACGGCGGGGATGAAGGGTCCATCCCCGTCTTCGGCCAAAAGCCGCCACCATCGCCGTTCCCCGCCCGCAATCACCATCACCGACATGCCGCCCCGCCCGCTGCCAAAGGGCGACAGCAGGTCAGCCGCCCATTTGAATGCCCGCACGACCGGCTGCGTCACCGGAACCGGCACAACCTGGCGCAGCGCTGCAAAGGCAGCAAGGCCATAGCGCATCACCGCCAGTTCAAGACCCGCGCGGAACAGAACGGTTTCCGCCCCGAAATGCGCCGGAAACAGGCGCAGGTCGGGCACCCCGATCATCCAGCCCTGCCGCATTATCCCGCCGGGCAGGCGGTAGCGCGCCGGGTTGGACCACCCCGTGGCCCAAACCCATCGATTGCCGCGCCAGACCGGCATTGGCTGGCCCGCCTGGGACAGGATCGTTGTCATCACCGAAATTCCGCGCGGGCTGCGGTTGCCCGGCAGCACGGCGATATCGATGACGCGGGGGGTCTGGCCCCCCGCCAGGGCATGCACCGCCGCAGAGGAAAGGGCCGGAACCGTGGACAGACCAGAGATCACGCAAACACCCGCTGCCTTCGCTTCCCGGTCCATCACCGATATTCCTGTGCAGAAATCCGCGTTGTCTGACAGGTCAAGGTAATGCACCCGCGCGCTGATTGCCGCGCGCACCAGCCGCCAGGGGTCATCACCCTGCATCTGAAACGGACCTGCCGCATCCACCACAACCTCATGACCGGCCAGGGCCGGAACATCATCTTCGCGGTCCACCCGCTGCGCGGCGCAGCCCAGCTGTGCAGCCAGCGCTTTCGACTTGCTCAGGTCGCGCCCGGCCACCGTCACCTGATGCCCGTCGCGCAGAAGCAGCCGTGCCAGCCGTTCCCCGAAAACGCCGTAGCCGCCGACCACCAGCACCTTCATCGCAACAGGCGTTTCTGAAACGCGGGGTCGGGCAGCGCGCACATGTCTGCGCGGCCGAACAGGCGATAGCGGTTGCGGGCCAGCCGCCGGTACAGCCAGTCACGCACAGGTTTTGGCAGCGCCACCAGCGCCCTGGCAAGCCCGGCCCAGCCGCCCATCCTTCGGCCCGCCTGCACCGCCGCGTCGAAATCGGCAAACGCCTGCCCGCCGTCGATGAACAGCCAGCTTTCCGGATCAGCAGGGTGAAGACCGTAGTGGCGCATCAGCGCTGTGCCAAGCGGAGACTGGACCGGGCAGATGCGGATTGTTCCGCTGCGGTCCAGGCGGTGGATCATCCGCGCGCCCCAGCTGCACAGCGCGCAGGCGGCATCCATCACCGCGACGGGACCGGTTTCGTCGAACGGCGGAACATCCGGATCATCCCGAAAGGAGTATCTCTTGCGCTCCATGGGTGAAGCATTGTGGCAACGCAGTGCGGATGCAACACAAATGGACCCGCCAGCCCCGTCCTGCGACAGATTGCATCATCCGCCGGGAAGGTCGCTGTCTGGCCGGCAGAGCCTGCCCATTTGCTGGCCGTTTCATGGTTTTCACCCCCTGTGCCCGGCCCCTGCACACGCTATACTCACCGGCAGGCTGAAGAAGGACAGGGTGATGGCCATGGATACCGATGATACCGTGCGTGCTTCGACCGATGCGATGCTGGACGCAGCCCTGGCGCATGTGCCGTTCGATGGGTGGTCGGACACCACCCTGCGGGCCGCGATTGCGGCATCGGGGGTGGAACCCGGTCTGGCGCGGGCGCTGTTCCCGCGGGGCGCGGTTGATCTGGCGCTGGCCTTTCACCGGCGCGGCGATGACGCGATGGTGGCAAAGCTGAAGGCGGCGGACCTTGTGGCCATGCGCTACCGCGACCGGGTTGCGGCTGCGATCCGCTTTCGGCTGGAGTCGGTGACCGACAAGGAAGTGGTGCGGCGCGGTGCCACGCTGTTCGCGCTGCCCACCCATGCGGCGGACGGGGCCAAGGCGATCTGGGGCACGGCAGACGCGATCTGGGACGCGCTGGGGGACACATCACGCGATGTGAACTGGTATACCAAGCGGGCCACCCTGTCTGCGGTCTATGCCGCAACCGTGCTGTTCTGGCTGGGCGATGACAGCATCGGGCATCAGGCCACCTGGGAGTTTCTGGACAGGCGGATTGACGATGTCATGCGGATCGAAAAGGCGAAGGCTGGCCTGCGCAACAACCCGCTGTCGAAGGCGCTGCTGGCGGGGCCGCTGAAACTGATGGAAACGGTCAAGGCCCCCACCGTGCCGGATGACCTTCCCGGCAAGTTCCGGTTCTGAGAGGTTCCATGGCCCTGTCCCATACGATGCGCGCCGTGGCAATTTCCGAACCCGGCGGGCCGGAGGTCCTGACGCCGGTGATCCTGCCCGTGCCGGTTCCTGGCCACGGCCAGATCGTGATCCGCGTGGCCTATGCGGGCGTCAACCGCCCGGATGCGCTGCAGCGGGCCGGGGCCTATGCGCCGCCTGCCAATGCCTCGCCCCTGCCGGGGCTGGAGGCGGCGGGCGTGGTGGTGGAGGTGGGGCCGGGCGTTGCGCGCTGGCAGATCGGCGACAAGGTCTGTGCGCTGCTGCCGGGCGGCGGCTATGCCGAATATGCGGTCACGACCGCCGCCCATGCCCTGCCTGTTCCTGCGGGGATGGACCTGAAGGCGGCGGCCTGCCTGCCCGAAACCTGCTTCACCGTGTGGTCGAACATGGTGCTGCGCGGCGGGCTGCGGGCGGGCGAGCGGTTTCTGGTGCATGGCGGATCCTCCGGCATCGGCACCACCGCAATCCAGATTGCCGCCGCCCTGGGCGCGCGGGTCTTTGCCACCGCCGGGTCGGAGGACAAATGCGCAGCCTGTCTGGCGCTGGGGGCAGAGCACGCGATCAACTACCGGACCCAGGATTTCGTCGACACCCTGCGCGCCGAAGGGGGCGCGAACCTGATCCTGGACATGGTCGGCGGGTCTTACCTGCCGCGCAATGTCAAGGCGCTGGCCGATGACGGGCGGCTGGTGCAGATCGCCTTTCTGAGCGGGGCGAAGGTGGAGCTGAACTTTGCCGAGGTGATGATGCGGCGGCTGACCATCACCGGCAGCACCCTGCGTCCGCAGTCTGATCTGGCGAAGGCTGGCTATGCCGCCGAACTGGAACAGCACGTCTGGCCGATGATCGCGGCCGGCAAGCTGCGGGTGGTCCTGGATTCGGAATACGCCCTGGAAGACGCGGCAGAAGCGCACCGCCGCATGGAAAGCTCTGGCCATATCGGGAAGATCGTGCTGCGGGTCGCTTAGACGGGTGCAGACAACGTGCCGGCCGCATGGGCGGCCTGAACGGAAAGCGGGCAACCTTTCCGCCTGCGCGCCCCGCGTGTTGCGGCCGGGGCCATCGCCCTGGCCCTGCGGTGCGCGTGCGGCACGTCCGCCCGCGCCACGCCCCCGGCCGGCGCTGGCCTGCCGTTGTGCCTGGGCATGGCGGTCTGCGGGGCACCGTCCCGCGCGGGCGGGGGAAGCGCCGTGCGTTTCCTGTTCCCGCTTGGGGAGCACAGGGCCAGGCGCAAGACCAACAGTCCCCCGCGTGTGCCAAGGATCACCGCCGCAACCGGTTCGCCCCGCCGAAGGCAGGACCCGCCGCAACCGTCGCCCTGCCAGCCCGAACCCGCAGTCCCTGCGCCCTGACGTCAGCTTTCCCTGGTCTCGGCAAACAGCCCGGCCAGCCCGCGGGAGACAAGGTTGGTCGTCCTGGGGCGGGGCAGGGCACGGAAGGGCAGGGGGCGGCACACATCCATGGCCGCCACGCCGACGCGGGCGGTCAGCGCACCATTGACCACGCCTTCGCCAAAGCGGCGCGAAATGCGCGACAGGATGCCGCCGCCCGCGACCGAATGGATCATGTCATCGCCCACCGCCAGCGCGCCTGTGGCCGCCAGATGGGTGAAGACGCCGCGCATCAGCCGCAGGGAGCCCAGCGTGCCCGAACGCCCGCCATAGATCGCGGCAATCCGCCGGATCATCCGCAGATTGGCGTAAAGGGCTGTGGCCACATCGGCCAGTGCCAGGGGGACCAGGGCGGTGACGGTGGCCACCTGCCGTGCGGCCGCTTCCACCTCGCGCCGGGCGGATTGATCCAGCGGGGCCATCAGCTCCGCCTCGGCCAGGGCCAGCAGACCATCGGCATCGAACACCTCGGCGCCGCGCGCCGCCAGCCGCGCCCGCGCCGGGGCGAATTCGGGGCGGCCGCTGTAGAGCGACACCAGCCCTGCGACCACGCTGCGCGCCTCTTGGATATCCGCCGTTGATGCCGCCCCGACCGCGCGCAGGCGCAGCGTATCGATGCGCGCCATGCGGGCAAACCCCGCCAGTTCGCGCAGCGCCAGCGCCAGCACCATCACCACCGCCAGACCCACCAGCACAAGGGCCACCGTGCCCAGCAGGCTGTCGCGCGTCAGCAGATCGGTCACAAAATCCCAGGCCGCGACCGACAGCACAAAGGAAAACAGCGCCCCGAACACCCACAGCGCGGCCCGTGTCAGTGCCGATCCGGGCGGCGGGGGCAGACGGGCCGGCACCTCGGGGCGGTCCGGATCGGGGACAGGGGGGACGCTGGCGGGGGTGGGCGCGTCCGGGTCCTCATCACGTTCGATCAGCAGGGGCTTCAGCGGCGGGGCATCGGTCACAGCCGGTCTCCGATCAGGAATTCCGCAGCGCGGTCCAGCCGGATGTGGGGCAGCCCGTCGCCGGGGGCAAGCGTCATGCGGGCGGGGGCAAAGGACATCACCTGATAATCGGCATCCAGCCAGCGTTCGGCCCCTTCGCGCGCCGGGGCCATCAGGCGGGCGGGGTCGGCGGGCAATTCGCCCGCATACATCGTGGCCATCTTGCCGGTGCTTTGCAGCCGCCCGCGTACGGCGGGAACCGTCCGGCCGTTGCGGATCACCTCTTCCTCGACGGTGGCCCGGATCGAGGCGATGGCCATGCCGGCGGTTTGCGCCCCGGCGAAATCGGCACGGTCGCGCGCATCGCGCAGCATGGCGTCGATGATTGCGGTCAGGCGGGGGTGCTGCAGGTGATGCAGATGATCGGCCTTGGTGGCGGCGAACAGTACCTTTTCCACCCGCTGTCCGGTGAAGATCGACGACAGAAAGGCGTTCCGCCCGGGGCGGAAGGCCGTCAGAATCTCGGCCATGGTGCGGCGCAGATCCTCGACCGCCTGGGGACCGGCGTGAATGGCGCTGAGCGCATCGACCAGCACCACCTGGCGGTCGATGCGCGAGAAATGATCGCGGAAAAAGGGGCGAACCACCCCGCGCCGGTAGGCGTCATAGCGGCGGTCCATCTCGCGCCAGAGCGAGCCGCGCGGCGATGCCGCAGGCATCGGCAAAGGCGCGAAGGTCAGGGCGGGGGACCCGGCCAGATCGCCCGGCATCAGGAAGCGGCCCGGCGTGCAATCGGAAAAGCCCGCCCCGCGCGCCGCCTGAAGATAGGCGGTGAAGGCGGCCGCCAGCGATTGCGCGCGCCCCTCGTCCAGCGTAAGGCTGCCATCCTCGGCCCTGGCCTGGGCCATATAGGCCGCAGCCTCGGGGCGTCTGGCAATGCGCGACAGCGTGTCGTCGGACCAGTCGGCATAGGATTTCTCCATCAGCGCCAGGTCCATCAGCCATTCGCCGGGGTAATCGACGATGTCCAGATGCACGGTGCGCGGCCCGCCCAGGCTGGCAATAAGGCCGACAGGCTGCACCCGGAACGACAGGCGCAGTTCCGCCACGCTGCGGGTTGAGGCGGGCCAGCGCGGGGTATCGCCGCCCAGCGCCGCCAGATGCGCCTCCACATCAAAGCGCGCGACGGTGTCATGCGGCTGCGGCTGCATCCAGACCGCCGAAATCCGCCCCTCGGCGGCGGCGGCAAGCTGTGGCATCCGGCCCCGGTCCATCAGGTTGGCCACCAGCCCGGTGATGAACACGGTCTTGCCTGACCGCGACAGACCCGTGACCCCAAGCCGGATCACAGGTTCGAAGAAGGCACCCGACAGGCTGGCGAAGGCCCCTTCGACGCTGCGCGTCAGCCCGTCCGCGATCGATCCCAGCACATCCTGCCCCCTGTTGCCTGCCGGGGAACATAGGCAGGGACGGGGGCAAAGGACAGGGGCAAGCCCCGGTTGCCAGCGCGCGGGGCATCGGCTACCCCGGCAGGATGCCCAGATTCGCGCTGAAGATCGATTATGATGGCGGCCCGTTTTCGGGCTGGCAGAGGCAGGCGAATGCGCCATCGGTGCAATCGGCCATCGAGGCGGCGCTGGCCCGTCTGGACCCCGCCGCACCGCAGATCACCGGGGCCGGGCGCACCGATGCCGGCGTGCATGCCACGGGCCAAGTCGCCCATGCGGACCTTGCGCGCGACTGGGACCCGTTCCGCCTGGCCGGGGCGCTGAACGCCCATCTGCGCCCGGCCCCGATTGCCATTCTGGCCGCAGCACGGGTTGCGGATGACTTTCACGCGCGCTTTTCGGCCAGGGAGCGGCGCTATCTGTACCGCCTCGTCCAGCGCCGCGCGCCGCTAACGCAGGACCGGGGGCGGGTCTGGCAGGTGCTCAATCCGCTGGATGCCGATGCGATGCGCGCCGGTGCGGCGCATCTGCCGGGCAAGCAGGATTTCACCACCTTCCGGTCGGCCCTTTGCCAGGCGGCCTCGGCGGTGAAGACGCTGGACGAGGTGCGGATCGAGATGGCGGCCGTTCCCGGAGGGTGGGAATTCCGCTTTCACCTGCGCGCCCGCAGCTTTCTGCACAATCAGGTCCGCTCCATCGTGGGCACGCTGGAACGGGTCGGGGCAGGCGCCTGGAGCCCGGGGGATGTCGCCCGCGCCCTGGCCGCGCGCGACCGCGCCGCCTGCGGCCCGGTCTGCCCGCCGCAGGGGCTGTATCTGGTGGGGGTAAGCTATCCTGAAGACCCGTTTCCGGGGTCCTGACTGCGGCAGGGGGGCTGTCTGCCCCCCCCTCTTGGCCTGCGGCCAATTCACCCCCCGAGGATACTTCCGAACAGAAGATGCAGGGTTGCGTCCGGCCAAGGTTGCGGTTGCGCGCCGCAAGACACTGGCACAGGTTTGGGGGTGGAGAAGACCGATGGCGGAAAGAAACGGTCCGGTTCAGCCCGCCGGCCGGGCGGCGCGCGCGCAGGCCGGGCGGCTGTTGGCCGATGCCCGGTTCGGGGCACTGGCCTTCACTGACCCGGACAGGGGCGCAGCGGGGATCGGTCGCATCGCCGTCAGGCTTTTGCCTTTCGCAGCGGGCGCTGGAGCCTGGCAAAGACCCGCTCGCCGGGCCTGAGGTGAGAAGGGTAGGCGGGCAGGAAAAGCACCTGCGGCCCCGACTGCCTGATGGCTGGCTGGTGCCCTGCGGAAGCCGCGAATGTCCGGGATGACGATGCCGTCCGGGCGCTGGGCGAGGACATGCTTCAAGCCCTTCTGCCTGCGCTTTGCCGCCGGCAAGGTGCCGGGTTTGCATGGCATCCTGTCACGCAGGCTTTTCCGGCGCAGACATGTGCGAAGCCCGATGCCCGGTCCCCCGGCGGCCTGATCGGTGTGAACGCGAAAACCGTGCCTGCGCAAGCTATCCCAACGATGACAAGGCGACACAGCGCGGCATCCGGCGACAGAACGGCTCTGCGTGGGCGCAGGCTGCGACCGGCTGTATCCGGCCCTCACTCCAGTTCCTTGCCCTCCGGCCATTGCATCCGGGTTTCCAGCGTGACCTGTCTGGTTTGCCCGGCGGGCAGGTCGAACCGCCATTCCAGCACGCCACGCTGCCGGTTGAGGTTTTCGGTCGTGGCGGGGGGTGTGGCGGTGTAGCTGATCTTCAGGTCATCCTGTTCCGAAAATGGCACCCGGTCCTGCAGCCGCACCGGCCAATCGCGCCCCGTGAGGTTGTTGAGATCGATCTGCACCAGTTCGTTGGACTGGTTGCGACAGGGCGCGAAGATCGTCGATGGTTTGGTCGCCATGTGGGGTTTGTGCGATGCCGCGCAGGGCGGCAATCTGTTCCTGTGCCGCCTTTGCCTTAAGCCGGATCGCTTCCGCTTCCGCCGGACTTTCGCGCACGGCCGCGTCCAGCCGGTCCACCTCTGCCTGTGCTGCCTGAACGGCGGCGCCGGGCTGTCGCTCCAGGGATGCAGGCAGGTCCTGCGCGGCGCTGATCGCCACGATGGCAACGCCGTCCGGGGCGTTGACCTGCAAGGACGCCAGGAAAGACTCGGCGACGGAAAACCCCGATTCCACCGGAAGATCAGGGATGATCACCTCGGAAATCCCCGCCGGCAGGTCCAGTTCGACTTGCCGGGTGACCATGGCCCCGTTGCCGTAAACCGTGACACTTGTGATCTTCGACTCCGCCATCAGCGTCTGCGCAAACCCCGGCAGGGCGAAGAGGCAGGCGGCGGCGGCAAGGCGCAGGGTCGGGGTCATGGCGCGGGTACCTTCCAAGGGCATCATCCGCGCGACGATGGCAAATGGGGCGAGGTGCCGGAAGACCGACGAAAGCACAAGAGGCGGCACAGGCTGTGGTCCCTGTGCCGCCCCCGCCCTTGCCGCCCTCACCGGGCGGCGGTGCGGGCCCCGTGTGTCAGGCCTTCTTCAAACACCGGTTGCCAAGCACTTCCGCAATCTGCACGGCGTTCAGCGCCGCCCCCTTGCGCAGGTTGTCGGACACGCACCACAGCGAGATGCCGTTGTCGATGGTGCTGTCCTGGCGGATGCGGCTGACGTAAGTTGCGTATTCGCCGACGCATTCGATGGGGGTGATGTAGCCGCCGGGTTCGCGTTTATCAATCACCAGCACGCCGGGTGCCTCGCGCAGGATATCGCGCGCCTCGTGCTCGTCGAGGAAGTCCTCGAACTCGATGTTGATCGCTTCCGAGTGGCCGACGAAGACCGGCACGCGCACACAGGTGGCGGTGACCTTGATGGACTTGTCGAGGATTTTCTTGGTCTCGGCCACCATCTTCCATTCTTCTTTGGTGGACCCGTCATCCATGAACACATCGATCTGCGGGATCACGTTGAAGGCGATCTGTTTCTGGAATTTCTTCGGGGCCACTTCCTGCCCCGGAACATAAAGGCCCCTGGTCTGGTCCCACAGTTCGTCAATCCCCTCTTTGCCCGCACCCGACACCGACTGATAGGTGGCGACCACGACGCGCCTGATCCGGGCGCGGTCGTGCAGGGGTTTCAGCGCCACCACCATCTGCGCGGTAGAGCAGTTGGGGTTGGCGATAATCATCCTGTTGCTGTAGGCATGGATCGCGTCGGCGTTCACCTCGGGCACGATCAGGGGGATCGCCGGGTCATAGCGGTAGAGCGAAGAGTTGTCGATCACCACGCAGCCCGCCGCAGCGGCGCGGGGCGCGTAAATCCTGGTCGCTTCGGACCCGACGGCGAACAGGGCAATATCCCAGCCGGTGAAATCGAAGGTGTCCAGGTCCTGGGTGCGGAGGGTTCTGTCGCCAAAGCTGATCGCGCTGCCCAGCGACCTGCGCGAGGCCAGGGCCGCGATTTCATCCACGGGAAACTCGCGCTCGGCGAGGATGTTCAGCATTTCGCGGCCCACGTTGCCCGTGGCGCCCGCGACGACGACCCTGTAGCCCATCGGGATACTCCTTGACTTCGGACAGCGCCCCTTAGCGCAAGGGGCGGCGCGGGGAAAGCGCAAACGCCGCAGGGGCCGGCGTCAATCCAGGCGGTCGCGGCTGAAGGCATAGATCAGCGTGCCGGCCAGCAGGACCAGCGCAAAGGCCAGGAACAGCGCGTCATAGCGGGCATCCGGGGTGGGCGCGGGAACGGCGGCGTAAAGCGCGCCGGTCGCCATCTGCATGACCCCCACGGCACCGACCCCGAACAGGTTCAGAAGCGTCACCCCCCGCCCCATCAGATGCGGCGGCAGGAAAGCGCGGCCATGCGCGATGACCATGGGAAAGGACGCGCCGAAAAAGCCAACCCCCGCCAGCAGCGCCACGCTGCCCCAGCCGCCGGACAGGGGCAGCAGCGCCAGCCCCAGCAGGCAGGCGGCAACGGCAAGGTTGCCGCCCAGGACCACGCCCTTGCGGGTGCCCAGCAGCCGGTCCAGCGGGCCATAGGCAAAGTTGCCCGCCACCATCGCCAGCCCCATCAGCAGCGTGACCTGACCGATGCGCGCGGTATCGGCCCCAAAGACATCGCGGTACCACGGCCCCACCCACAGCCCCCGGACTCCGGCAGCGGGGGCATAGCAGACCGCCATCATGACCAGGATCGGCCACAGCGCGCGCAGCCGCAGCAGATCCAGCAGCGATCCCCTGGTGGCAGGCAGACGCGGCGGGTCACGGACCAGCGCAAGGCAGGCCAGCGCGGTGGCCAGGGTGAGGACGGCAATCGCGCCCACGGTGGGCCGCCAGCCGAAACTGTCCGCCGCCCAGGCCAGCGGCAGCGCCGAGGCGATGTTGCCAAAGCTGCCAAAGCCGATCATGGCACCTGCCAGCGTGCCAAAAAGCGCGGGCGGGCAGGTCCGGGCAAGAATGAAATACCCGGCCATCAGCACGGGTGAACAGCCGATGCCGATCAGCACCATCGCCAGCTTGATCGCCCCCGGCCCCGTGGCGACCGCGAAGAGACCGGCCCCTGCCGCGCCGACGGCAAGCAGCAGGGCGGTGGTCAGGCGCGGCCCCGCCCGGTCCAGCGCGCTGCCCACCGGAATCTGCATCAGTGAAAACGCCAGGAACCACAGGCCCGAGGCCGCCGCCAGGTCTTCCGGCGTGGCCCCGATATCGGCGGTCAGCAGCGGCGACAGGACGGCCAGGAAGGCCCGGTAGAACTGGCTGAGCACATAGGCGAAGACAAGACAGACAAGGGCGGCGCGCATGGCTGCTCAGTCCGCCGGGCCTGTGCGCCATGCACCGCGCCGGCCGCGCCGCCGTATCTGTTGTGTGTCAGAGGTCATGTTGTTCCTTCCGGCTGTGCAGGCTAAGGCGGCCGGGCGGGACCGGCCCGCCCGTTTACGACGCCCTATGCGGCAGAGGGCACCATCTGGCGTTCGCGGATCGGCAGGTGGACGATGGCCGAAAACAGGCCAACCCCGATGCCCACCCACCAGACCAGATTGTAATTGCCGGTGATGTCATACATGCGCCCGCCCAGCCAGACACCCAGAAAGGCCCCCACCTGATGGCTGAAGAACACAAAGCCATAGAGCGTGCCCATATGGCGCACCCCGTAGATATGGGCGACCAGACCGCTGGTCAGCGGCACGGTTGCCAGCCACAGCACACCCATGACCAGCGAAAAGACAATCACGCTGGCAGGGGTCATCGGCAGCAGGATGAACAGCGTCGCCGCAAGCGTCCGCCCGGCATAGATGCCCGCCAGCAGGTATTTCCTGGTATAGCGCTTTCCCAGCCAGCCCGAGGCCAGCGACCCGAAGATATTGGCAAGCCCGATCAAGGAAATCGCAACGGCCCCCAGCGCCGAGGTGGTGGTGATGCCAAGCGCCGCCAGCGGGCCGGCCGGGCTGATGGCACCGCAGACTTCGGTGACGAAGGCCGGAAAATGCGCGGTGATGAAGCCAAGCTGATAGCCGCAGGAAAAGAAGCCGACAAAGATCAGCGTATAGGACGGGTCGCGGAACGCGCGGCGCAGCACCGTGCCAAGGCTGTCCTCCAGCTCATGCCTTGTGGCGCGCCCGGGTGCGCTCAGCAGCGGAAGGAACAGCATCGCCGAAAGGATCACGACCGCAAAGATCACGAAAACCGTCTGCCAGGGGTAGACCTGCATCAGAAGTTCCGCCGCCGGTGCCCCGATGACCTGCCCGGCCGATCCGGCCGCCGTCGCAACACCCAGCGCCACCGAGCGGTTCTCGGGTGATGCGGCGCGGCCCACCACCGCCAGAATGACGCCAAAGCCGGTTCCGGCAATGCCGAAGCCGATCAGGATGTTCAGAACCTGATGCGCGCCGGGCGTGACCGCAAGGCTGGACAGCACAAGGCCCGTTGCATAGAACAGCGCGCCCAGAATGATGGTGCGACGGTCGCCAAAGCGTTCGGCCAGCGCGCCGAACACCGGCTGGCCGATGCCCCAGGCCAGGTTCTGAATCGCAATCGCCATGGAGAAATCGGCGCGCGGCCAGCCGAATTCGGCGGCAATCGGGATCTGGAACATCCCGAAGCTGGCGCGGATGGCAAAAGACAGCATCAGAATGCAGCTGCCGCCGATCAGGACGGGCGTCATCAGGGTGGCTTTTGTCATGCAGGCGTCCTTGGGTTTGGCAGGTGCCGGGGCGCAGACCCTGCTGCGGTCGCGGCGGGCCGTCAAGACAGGATGGCGATGCAGGCCCGCGCCACCGGTGACCGCAAGGCGGACCTTGGCGGGCTTTCCCTGACGGGCATCGCAGGCTAAGCAGGCAGGCAGGATGCGCGCCACCTTGACCGAGATCTACGATGCCCGCGTCGCCGGCGGCACCCTGCGGGCCGATCCGGCCCAGCATGCCGTGTTGCCGGGGCTGGAGGAGGTCCGCCTTTGGCTGGAAGATCAGGCAGGCCGACCAAAGGGCGGGTTGCGCGGCCTGTTCAGAAAGCCGCCCGCACCGCCGAAGGGTCTGTACCTGTGGGGTGGTGTCGGGCGCGGCAAATCCATGCTGATGGACCTGTTCTTTGGCGCGGTGGACACCGGGGCAAAACGGCGCGTGCATTTTCATGCCTTCATGCAGGAGATTCACCACGGCATGCACGAGGCGCGCAAACGCCATGTCGACGATGCCCTTGCCCCCCCGGCCGAGGCTGTGGCGGCCGGGGTGCGGCTGCTGGCCCTGGACGAAATGCAGATCACCGACATCACCGATGCGATGATCGTCGGGCGGCTGTTCGGGATGCTGATGGCGGACGGGGTGGTGATTGTCACCACATCGAACCGCCCACCCGAAGACCTGTACAAGGACGGGCTGAACCGTGCATCCTTCCTGCCCTTCATCGCGCTGCTGCACGACCGGATGGAGGTGCGCGAACTGATCAGCCCGACGGATTACCGCCAGCACCGGCTGGAAGGGGCGCAGGTCTATTTCACCCCGGCAGGGCACAAGTCGACGGCGGCCATCGCGGCCATCTGGAACGATCTGACCGGCGGCGCGCAGCCCGTGCCGCTGCTGCTGCCGGTCAACGGGCGCAAGGTGGAGGTTCCGGGTTTTGCAAACGGCGTCGGGCGGGCCAGCTTCTGGGACCTGTGCGCGCGCCCGCTGGGCCCGGCGGACTTTCTGGCGATTGCGGGGGCGGTCAGGGTGCTGATCCTGGAAGACGTGCCGCAGCTGTCATCCGCCAATTACAATGAGGCGAAACGCTTTGTCACGCTGATCGACGCGCTTTACGAGGCGAAGGTGCGGCTGATCTGTTCGGCGGCAGAGCTGCCCGAGCGGCTGTATATCGAAGGGGCGGGGTCGTTCGAATTCGCCCGCACCGCCAGCCGCCTGCGCGAGATGCAGGCGGCGGATTGGGGGGTGGCGGTCGTGCCGCAGTGAATCCAGGTTGCTTGGGCGTGGCTGCCTGCAGTTTGCGGCTAGAGCGTGTCGCCTCCCTTCTGATTCAGGATTCCCAAGTTGAGGATTTTGTGATTCCCTGATCTGGCCAGATATAGGGGGTTGGAATGGGCAAGGCACATCCTATGGAACTTCGCAGCCGGGTC
>Ga0315907_10000180_pt1 | contig 93074 bp, 88 predicted proteins | sample LakEriMetagenome_3_FD_203525 | JGI IMG/M metagenome (GOLD analysis project Ga0315907, IMG submission 203525) | Freshwater fungal communities from buoy surface, Lake Erie, Ohio, United States - Buoy 12 MA123 | ecosystem: Environmental > Aquatic > Freshwater > Lake > Lake biofilm | place: USA...
GCGTGCCCATCGTCAACCAGACGGGCAAGGTCATCGGTGTCACCCAGGTGCTGAACAAGCGCGGCGGGCCGTTCACCGACGAGGACGAGTCTCGGCTGAAGGCTTTCACGGCGCAGATCTCGATCGCCCTGGAGAACGCCAAGCTGTTCTCCGACGTGCAGAACATGAAGAACTACAACGACAGCGTGCTGCAGTCGATGTCCAGCGGCGTGCTCACCCTGGACACCGACCGGCGCGTGGTCACCTGCAACGCCGCGGGGCTGCGCATCCTTCAGGTGCCGCCGCCCCAGGTGCTGGGACAGACGGCTGCAGACCTGTTCGGTTCGTCCAACGCCTGGCTGCTGGAGAAGCTGGACCGGGTGGACCAGACACGCCAGACGGAAATGGCGTTGGACGTGGAACTGCGCCTGCGCGCCGACGTACGCTCGGTGAACTTGACGGTGACGCCGCTGGTCAGCGGTGAGGGCAAGGGCCTGGGCTCCATGCTCATGCTGGAGGACATCTCCTCCGAAAAGCGCATGAAGTCCACCATGTCACGCTACATGGACCCTTCGATTGCCGACCAGGTGCTGGCTTCGGGCGCAGAGTTGCTGGGCGGGCGCAGCGTCACGGCCACGGTGCTGTTCTCCGACATCCGGGGCTTCACCACACTGACCGAGGAACTGGGGCCTCAGGCCACGGTCAGCCTGCTCAACGAGTACTTCGAGATCATGGTGGACTGCATCCAGCGCGAAGGCGGGATGCTGGACAAGTTCATCGGTGACGCCATCATGGCCGCCTTCGGCATTCCGGTGGCCCATGACGACGATGAAGACCGGGCGGTGCGCACGGCCGTGGCCATGATCAGCCGATTGCGCGAGTGGAACCAGGTTCGCGTCGGGCTGGGCAAGCGTCCGGTGGACATCGGCATCGGCCTGAACACCGACGTGGTGGTGTCCGGCAACATCGGCTCGAACAAGCGCATGGACTTCACCATCATTGGCGACGGCGTGAACCTGGCCGCGCGGCTGGAGTCGGCCTGCAAGTCGTATGCGGCCCGCATCCTGATCAGCGAGTTCACCCGCAAGCGCCTGCGCGGCACCTACCGCATGCGAGAGGTGGACCGCGTGATCGTCAAGGGCAAGACCCAGCCGGTGGCCGTCTACGAGGTGCTGGATTACCACGACGACACGACCTTCCCGCACCTGATGGATGTGGTGAACCAGTTCAGCGACGGCATCGGCAAGTACCGTGCGGGCCGCTGGGACGAGGCCGCCACGGCTTTCAAGGAGGCCTTGCGCCTGCACCCGCAGGACCAGTTGTCCCGCATCTACGTGCAGCGCTGCATGAGCCTGAAGGCCCGGCCGCCCGCGGGTTCCTGGGATGGCGTCTGGGTGATGGACGAGAAGTAGACTCCCCCACTGAACAACGGGCCGCTGGTGCCCGGCAGTGAGCCTCAGCCCGGCGCGGCGGGCCGCAGCGGCGTCGTCATCAAGACCTCCAGGAAGGCCTGGCGCCTTTGACGGTCTTGCGTCTGTCCCTGCTGGTGCAACAGGGACTCGGCCACCTCGTAGCTGTACATCACGAAGGCGCGCAGGGCGGCCTCATCCGGTTCAAACCCCAGCGACTCGAAGATCTGTCCGTGATAGGCGATGCGCTGCTGGTCGGCTTCGTCCACGGCCGCGCGCGCCATCTGGTCGCGCCGGGCCCAGGCCCGGATGGCCAGTTCGATGCGCGCGGCCCGCGCCGCCGAACGGCCCCGGTGCGGCAGCGAGATCACATCGCGCAACTGTGCGCGCGCGTCCTGGCTGGCGAGGCTGAGGCGGCGGGTCAGCCGCACGGTGGCGCGGTTGCGCCAGGCTTCCAGCACACGGCGCAGCAGGTCCTCCCGGTCGCGGAAGTGCCAGTAGAAGCTGCCTCGCGTGACGCCCAGTTGCGAGGCCAGGACGTCCACGCGCACATGGTCGATGCCGCGGTCCACCAGCACTTCGGTGGCGGCGTCTATCCAGGCCTCAGGCGTCAGCGATTGGCGTCCGTGCTCCGGGGCGTCCGCGCTCTTTTGAGGGCTGCGCACCTTGCGGGCGATGGCTGCGCCGGCGGGCAATTTTTTCGACGGCTTTGCGTCGGCGGGCGTGGAAGGCTGGGAGGGCGACATCTTCATCGGTGGCGCATCATGCCTTCCATACACCAGTGCATGGAACATGGTGTTTTCCCTGATGCCTGAGGGCGCACGCATGGTTAGCATCCGATCGAAAAACATACACTTGTGTATGGAAGTTCAAACAACAATGTGTCTGAGACGAGGGGCCGCCGCAAGGAAGGCTCCAAGGAGATCTGGATGATCCTGCAGTCGACCGCCGCTGCCACCGGTGCCTCCGGCCGCCCGGCGGACTTCTTCGCCAACGAGGCCCTGCTGGCGCCGCGCCGCTGTGTGCGCGAAGACCGGGGCGATGGCGTGTTTGTCCTGCGCTCTCCCGAACCCCTGCAGCCCTACGAGCGCTGCGTGGGTGAGTGGCTGGAGCGCTGGGCGCGCGAAACGCCCGATGCGCCTGCCTTCGCGGAACCCGACGCGGGGGCACCTGCTGGCTGGCGCATGTTGAGCTGGCGCGCGCTGCGCCAGCGGGTCGGTGCCGTGGCGCAGTCCCTGCTGGACTTGAACCTGGCGCCCGAGGGGCCGGTGGTGGTGCTGTCCGACAACTCGCTGGACCATCTGGTGCTGCTGCTGGCGGGCATGCACATCGGGCGCGCGGTGTGCACGGTCAGCAGCGGCTACTGCCGCCTGGCGGGGGGAGATTTCTCCCGCGTCCACGGCATCCTGGAAGCGCTGCAGCCAGCCCTGGTCTACGCCTCCGATGCGGCCACCTACGGCCCCGCGCTCGCGCAGGCACCCATCCAGGCCGGCGTGGTGTTCACGCAGGGCGCCGCGACGCACCCCGGTGCCATCCCCTTCAGCGACCTGCTGGCCGCCGCGGAGACCCCCGCCGTGATGCGGGCCTTCGCCGCCATCACGCCCGACACGCACGCCAAGTACCTGCTGACCTCGGGTTCCACCGGGCATCCGAAAGCGGTGATCAACACCCACCGGATGCTGTGCGCCAACCAGCAGATGCTGGCGCAGACGCTGCGCTTCCTGACGCTCGAGAAACCGGTGCTGCTGGACTGGCTGCCCTGGAGCCATACCTTTGGCGGGAATCACAACACGAACATGGTGCTCAAGCACGGCGGCACCCTCTACATCGACGACGGCCGCCCGATGCCGCGCCTGGTGGACAAGACCCTGCAGCACCTGCGCGAGGTGCAGCCCACGGTCTACTTCAACGTGCCCAAGGGCTACGACATGATGTTGCCGGCGCTGGAGGCGGACGCGGAACTGGCGCGCAGCTTCTTCAGCCGGCTGCGCATGGTGTTCTATTCCGGCGCAGGCATGCCTGAGACCACCTGGAAGCGCCTGGAGGCCGTGGCGGCCTCGGTGCGGGAAGAGCCGGTGTGGTTCACCACCTCCTGGGGATCGACGGAGACCTCGCCGGCCATCACCTTCGCCAACTGGCGCCTGGACCGTCCGGGCGTGATCGGCAACCCGATGCCCGGCGCCGAAGTGAAGTTCCTGCCCAATGGGGGCAAGCAGGAGATGCGCATCCGGGGGCCGCACATCTTTCCCGGCTACCGCGGCAACCCCGAGGCCACGGCCGCGGCCTTCGACGAGGAGGGCTTCTACTGCATCGGTGACGCCGGCTACCCGCAGGACGCGACAGACCCTGCTTCGGGCATCGTGTTCAACGGCCGCGTGGCGGAGGACTTCAAACTGACCAGCGGCACGTGGGTGTCCGTGGGCACGCTGCGCCTGAAGGTGGTGGCCGCGCTGGCCCCGCTGGCCCAGGACGTGGTGATCACGGGCCACGACCGACATGAGATCGGCGCACTGGTGTTCCTGAACGAGGGTGCGCGTTCCCTGCCAGTCGAGGAACTGCGCCAGCGCGTGCAGGCCGGCCTGCGGTCGCTGAAAGCCGAGGGCGGCGGCTCGTCCCAGGTGCCGGCTTGTGCGCTGGTGCTGCCGGACGCGCCCAGCATGGCCGCGGGTGAGATCACCGACAAGGGTTACCTGAACCAGCGGCTGACGCTGCAGCGCCGCGCCGCCGAGGTCCAGGCCCTGTACGCCACGCCCGCGGACCCGCGGGTGATCCGTGGCTGAACTGCGGCTGAACCGCTAATGCCCTGTGCCAACACCCGCACACCTGTACTCCACTCCCACCCTCACCCCATCCTGAACCATGTCCTTCCAGCCCCTTGAATCCGGCCCCGGTCCCTTGTCGCACCTGTCGCTGCTGACCCTGGAGTCCGCAGGCCCGGTGCTTCACCTGCGCTTGAACCGGCCCGCCAAGCGCAATTCCATCAGCGACGAACTGCTGGCCCAGATCCACACCGTGTTCGTCAACCTGCCTGCCAGCTTCAAGGCGGTGGTGTTGAGCGGGGCGGGGGACCACTTCTGCGCCGGGTTGGACCTGTCGGAAGTGTCCGAGCGCACGGTCGCCGAGGGCATGACGCACTCCCGCGCCTGGCACGCCTGTTTCGATGCCATCCAGTTCGGCCCGGTGCCGGTGATCGCCGTGCTGCACGGTGCGGTGGTGGGTGGCGGCCTGGAACTGGCGTCTTCCGCGCACCTGCGGGTGGCGGAGGACAGCGCCTTCTACGGCCTGCCCGAGGGCACGCGCGGCATCTTCGTCGGTGGCGGCGGGTCGGTGCGCATCTCGCGCCTGATCGGCGTGTCGCGCATGACCGACATGATGCTCACGGGTCGCGTGTTCGACGCCGACGAGGGCCAGGCCTTCGCCATCTCGAACTACCGGGTGGCCGACGGCCAGGGTCTGGCCAAGGCGCTGCAACTCGGCCTGAAGATCGCGGGCAACGCCCCGCTGTCCAACTACGCCATCACGCAGGCGCTGCCGCGCATCGCCGACCTGTCGGCCAGCGACGGCCTGTTCATGGAGTCGCTCATCTCCTCCATCGCGCAGGGCGATGAGGCGGCCAAGGAGCGCGTGCGCGCGTTCCTGGAGAAGCGGGCGGCCAAGGTGCTCAAGGCATGAGCGGCGACTCCACCGCGTCCATCGAGTCGCCCCCAGCCCTTTGCCTCTCGCGCGAGCACGTCTACCGCGTGAACGTGCAGTTCGGCGACTGCGACCCCGCAGGCATCGTCTTCTTCCCCAACTTCAACCGCTGGATGGACGAAGCCTCGCTCGCCTTCTTCATGGCCTGCGGCATCCCCCCCTGGCGTGAACTGGTGAAGACGCGCGGCATCATCGGCACGCCGCTGCTGGAGATCCATACCAAGTTCCTGCGTCCGGCCACCTACGGCGAGACCATCGAGATCCACACCACCGTGGAGCACTGGGCGGCGAAGACCTTCCGTCACCGTCATCGGGTGATGCGTGGCGATGTCCTGCTGTGCGAGGGCACCGAGGTGCGCGCCTTCTGCGTCCGTGACCCGCAGAACCCCGACCGCATCAAGGCCATACCGGTCCCCGAGGACATCAGGGCAGCTTGTCTGGCGGCTGCGCCTGGTGAAGTTCGTGGGTGAGCTGGTCAGCGCATCGAATGACCATCCTTGAAGGGCCAAGGCCTGTCAAGCGCGCCATGTGATGAAGGAGAACTGGGCATGAAGATCGAAGGACAGACTGCGTGGGTCACTGGGGGTGGCTCGGGTCTGGGTGGCCTGTTCGAGACCCCGTTGATGAAGCAACTGCCCGAGGCCGTGCAGCAGTCTCTCGAGGCCTTCATCCCGTTCCCTCCGCGGCTCGGACGTCCTGACGAGTTCGCGGCCCTGGCCGACCACATCGTCGGCAACGTCCACCTGAACGGCGAAACCATCCGCCTGGACGGGGCGCTGCGCATGGCGCCGCGCTGAATGCGCCGACAGCGAACCTGAAGCAAACCGAGAGCGAACAAGATGACATGGGAGTACCACGCGCCGCTGCCGGACATGCGCTTCGTGATGGAGCGCGTGCTCGAAGCGCCCGCCGCCTGGGCGCAGTGCCAGCCCTTTGCTGAGCTGGATCTCGACACCGTGGACGCGGTGCTGCAGGAGGCCGCGAAGTTCGCGGCTGGCGTGCTGCTGCCCATCAACGCCCAGGGCGACGCGGCAGGCTGCGTGCGCGACGACGCTGGCCGGGTGCGCACCCCGCCCGGCTACCGCGAGGCTTACCGTGCCTACGTGGAGGGCGGCTGGCCGGCGCTGCCCTGCGACCCGGCCTGGGGCGGGCAGGGCTTGCCCATGCTGGTGGACGCCGCGGCACGCGAGATGCTGGTCGCCTGCAACCACGGCTGGGTGATGTACCCCGACCTGCTGCATGGCGCTTACGAGACCATCAAGGCGCATGCCAGCGAGGACGTGAAAGCGCGCTATCTGCAGGACGTGGCCACCGGACGCACGCTGGCGGCGATGGCGCTGACCGAACCGCAGGCCGGCAGCGACCTGGGCTTGTTGCGCACCCGCGCCGAGCCCCAGCCGGATGGCAGCCTGCGCATCGTGGGCCAGAAGATCTTCATCTCGGGCGGTGAGCACGACCTCACCGACAACATCGTCCACCTGGTGCTGTGCCGGCTGCCCGACTCCCCGCCCGGCACCAAGGGGATTTCGCTGGCGCTGGTGCCCAAGCTGCTGCCTGATGGCGCGCCCAATGCCCTGCATTGCGACGGCATCGAACACAAGACCGGCATCCACGGCAGCGCCACCTGTGCCATGCGCTACGAGGGCGCCACGGGCTGGCTGGTGGGCGAGCCCCACCGCGGGCTGGCCGCGATGTTCCTGATGATGAATTCGGCGCGCCTGCACGTGGGCTTGCAGGGCCTGGGCCACCAGGAGATGGCCACGCAGAACGCCCTGCGCTACGCCAGTGAGCGCCTGCAGGGCCGCGCTGCCGCCTCAGGGGCGGCTGCCGACCCCATCGCCTGGCACCCGGCCATGCGCCACACCTTGCTGCGCCTGCAGGCCATGACAGAGGGTCAGCGCGTCATCGCCTACCGGGCTGCCCTGGCCATCGACCGTGCGGCGCACGATCCGGACGCTGTCGTGCGCGCCGCAGAGTCCGCCCTGGCGGCGCTGATGACCCCCGTGGTCAAGGCCTTCTGCACCCACCATGGTTTCCACGGCGCCAGTGCAGCGCTGCAGGTCTTCGGGGGCTACGGCTACGTGCGGGAGTACGGCATCGAACAGACGCTGCGCGACGCCCGCATCGCCATGATCTACGAGGGCACGAACGAGATCCAGGCCATCGACCTGCTGCAGCGCAAGGTGCTGGCCGACGGGGGTGTCGCGCTGCAGCGCTGGCTGCGGGAAGCGCTGGCGGAAGCCTCGCGCTGCGAAGCGGCCGGCCTGGCAGAGGCAGCGGCCACTTTGCGCCATGAATGTGCCGCGGCCGAGGCGGCGACGCAGGCCGTCGCCCGTGTTGCGGCGCAGGACCGCGAGGCCCCGCTGCGGGTAGCCGATGACTACCTCATGGGCTTGTCCCACACCCTGCTGGCCTGGGCGTTCGCCGCCAGCTTGCGTGCCGCCTGCGGAACGCCAGACCGCCGATGGGCCCGGAGCAAGTCCGAGCGGATGACCTACGGTTTGCAGTGGGTGGTGCCCCAGGCTGCGGTGCACTGGGAGCGGGTGCGCGCGGCAGCGACACTGGCGCTGCCGGCCCTGCGCCAGTAGCTCAGCCCACCCGACCGAGCAGAAGGTACTCCATGAGTACCTTCTGCACGTGCAGTCTGTTCTGGTTTCGGCCCGGGGCTACGCCCCTTCACATCCGCTGCGCGGATGTGAGCCTGCACCGGAATCGATCGCCGGGCCTGCGGCCCGCCGCGCGGGCTTTCAGCCCACGCGGCCTAGCAAAAGGTACTCCATGAGTACCTTTTGAACGTGCAATCGATTCTCCGCTTCGTCCCAGACGACGGATTGGGGGCCGTCGATCACGTCGGCGGCGACTTCCTCGCCGCGGTGGGCGGGCAGGCAGTGCATGAACAGGGCGTCGGGTTGGGCCAGTTGCATCATCTGCGTGTCCACGCACCAGTCGGCAAAGGCGGCGCGGCGCTGCGCGTTCTCAGCTTCGAAGCCCATGCTGGTCCAGACATCCGTGGTCACGAGGTGTGCGCCTTCACAGGCCGCCGCGGGGCTCTTGAAGACCTTGAGGCATTTCGGGTTGGTCACGCCGGCGAGTGCCGTGTCGATCTCGTAGCCGCTGGGGGTGCTGACATGCAGCGTGAAGCCCAGGATGTCGGCGGCCTGCAGCCAAGTGTTGGCCATGTTGTTGCCGTCACCCACCCAGGCCACCGTCTTGCCCTGGATCGAGCCCCGGTGCTCGATGAAGGTGAAGATGTCGGCCATGATCTGGCAGGGGTGGTACTCGTTGGTCAGGCCGTTGATCACCGGCACCCGCGAGTGCGCCGCGAACCGCTCGATCTTGCTTTGCTCGAAGGTGCGGATCATCACCAGGTCCACCATGCGGCTGATGACGCGCGCGCTGTCCTCGACAGGCTCGGCGCGGCCCAACTGGCTGTCGCCCGTGGTCAGGTGCACCACTGAGCCGCCCATCTGGTACATGCCGGCCTCGAAGCTCACGCGCGTGCGCGTGCTGGCCTTCTCGAAGATCATGGCCAGCGTGCGGTCGGTCAGGGGCTGGTAGCGCTCATAGTTCTTGAAGCGGGTCTTGATGATGCTGGCCCGCTCGAACAGGTAGGCGTACTCCTCGGCACGCAGGTCCTTGAACTGCAGGTAGTGCTTCATGAGCGTGTGTCCCGGCTTCATGCCGCTGGCTCGACGAGGAAGGCCTTCACCAGCGGGGCGAGGAGGGCCACGATCTGATCGGCCTCGTCGGCCGAGAGGATCAGCGGCGGCACCAGGCGGATGACCGTGTCCGCCGTGACGCTGATCATCAGCCCGGCTTCCGCTGCCCGGCTCAGCAGCACGCCACACGGCCGGTCCAGTTCGATGCCCAGCATCAAGCCGGCGCCGCGGATCTCTTTCACGCCAGGCAACGAGCCCAGTTCCCGCTCCAGGCCGGCTTTCAGGCGCGCGCCTACCACGGCCGCGTTTTCCATCACGCCGTCCTCGCGCATGATGCGCAGCGTTTCCACGCCGGCGCGCATGGACAGCGGGTTGCCACCGAAGGTGGTGCCGTGGTTGCCCGGGCCGAGCACGCCCGAGGCCTTCGGCCCCGTGACCACGGCGCCGATGGGCACCCCAGAGCCCAGGCCCTTGGCCAAGGGCATCACGTCGGGCACGACGCCGGCCCACTGGTGGGCAAACCACTTGCCGGTGCGGCCGATGCCGCACTGCACCTCGTCCAGCATCAGCAGCCAGCCACTGTCGTCGCACAGGCGGCGCAGGCCTTGCAGGTATTCCCAGCGCGAGGGGTTGATGCCCCCTTCGCCCTGGATGGTCTCCAGAAACACTGCCACCACGTTGGGGTTGGTCCGGGCCACTTCTTCCACGGCGGCCAGATCGTTCAGCGGTACGCGCACGAAGCCCTCGACCAAGGGCTCGAAGCCCTTCTGCACCTTCGGGTTACCGGTGGCCGACAGCGTGGCGATGGAGCGGCCATGGAAGGCCTTCTCGTAGACGATGATCTCGGGCCGGGAGATGCCGCGGTCGTGCCCGTACTTGCGCGCGATCTTCAATGCGCCCTCGTTGGCTTCCAGCCCGGTGGAGCAGAAGAACACGCTGTCCAAGCCAGACAGCTCGCACAGCGTGGCGGCCAGTTGCTCCTGCAGCGGCACCTCGTAGTAATTGCTGCTGTGGATCAGCTTGGCCACCTGGTCTTGCAAAGCCGGCACCAGCTTGGGGTGGCCATGGCCAAGCGTGTTGACGGCGATGCCGCCCAGGGCGTCGAGGTAGCGTCGGCCCTCGGTGTCCCAGACCCAGCAGCCTTTGCCGTGCGACAACGCGATCGGCAGACGGCCATAGGTGTTCATCACGTGCGGCATGGGCCGGGTGACGGCGGGATCGGCGACGGCGTTCATGGTCTCGGGTCCTCGTGTCAAGCAGTGTCGTGAGCAAAGAAAAAGGGCCGGAGGGCACCTTGCGGCGCGGGTCCGGCCGGGGTTGATTCTAGGTTCGTGTCAGGGTGTCAGCGCCCGGCCAGCCGGCGGTGAGAAGCTTGGGCGATGCTGCAATGCAACACGCCGAAGGCACAATGCCTTTGGTGTCCGGTGCGGGCGGCTCTCCTGGCGTACGAGGGGTCTTCCCGCAGGAGCCTTCTGCCTTTGTCCTCCAGATCTTGCGACCTCATGGCATGAGTTCCCAGCGAAAAGTCTTCATTCAGGGCATCACGCGCGACGGCCGGGCCTTCCGCCCCAGTGACTGGGCCGAGCGCCTGGCCGGCGCCATGTCGTCCTTCAGGCCTGGCGGAGGCGTGGGCGGGATTGGTGCCTTCATAGGGTACTCGCCGTATTGCTTTCCCAAGGTGATCGACGGCGTGAAATGCGTGATCGTCAGCCAGGAGCTTCGCGCCGCCGAGCCCATGGCCTGGGACTTCGTCATGAACTTCGCACGCGACAACGAGTTGCAGGTGTTCGAGGCCTGTTTGTTGCCTGAGGGGCCTGAGGGACGTGGGGCGTCCAGTGGGCCACCTGCGCCGTCAGCGTCGCCCGGCTGAAGCCGGTGGCGCAGAGCAGGCCCGTCAACGAAAAAGGCCCGCAATCGCGGGCCGTTTTGGCTGAGAGAACGGAAAGATCTCAGGCGGCCAGCGCCTTGATCTTGGACGACAACCGGCTCTTGTGGCGGGCGGCCTTGTTCTTGTGAAACAGGCCCTTGTCGGCGATGGAATCGATCACACTCTGACCGTTCTTGAACAGATCTGCTGCCTTGGTCTTGTCGCCAGCCGTCACGGCCTTCTGGATGTTCTTGACCACCGTGCGGAACTGGGACCGCAGCGCCGAGTTGTGCGCGTTCAGCTTGACGTCCTGACGCACGCGCTTGCGGCCCGAGGCGATACGAACGGTCTTCTTCTTGGCTTTGGACGAGGTGGCCATTTGTTTGCTTGGGCGGCGCCGCCGCGCTCTGGGTTGATTGCTATGGTGCGGGCTGCAAAGCCCAAAGACTTTCGAGTATATCAACACTCGCTGGGGTCAACGGTGCGGTGCCTGCCTCAGGTGTGTTGTGGCCAACGGTGCTCCCGTAAACTGCCCGTTGATTCAATGTCTTGCTCACCGTGAACCTTCTCAAGGCGGCCTCGACCGTTTCCCTGTTGACGTTGGCCTCCAGGGTCACCGGCCTGGTGCGGGAGCAATTGATGGCAGCGGCCTTCGGGGCCAGTGCCATCACCGATGCCTTCAACGTCGCCTTTCGCATCCCGAACCTGCTGCGCCGACTGTTCGCCGAGGGAGCGTTCTCCCAGGCCTTCGTGCCGCTGCTGGCGGCTTCGCGCGAGCGCGACGGTGACGAAGCCACCCATCGGCTGGTGGATGCCGTGGCCTCAGTGCTCTGGTGGGTGTTGCTGGCCACGGTGGTGCTGGGAGTGGTGGGCGCACCCGTCGTCGTCTGGATGATGGCGTCGGGTCTGGCCGCGTTTGATCAGGCGGTTTTCCTCACCCGGCTGATGTTTCCCTACATCGCCTGCATGTCGCTGGTGGCGCTGGCCGCCGGCGTGCTGAACACCTGGCAACGGTTTGCCGTGCCTGCGGCGACCCCGGTGCTGTTGAACCTGTCGTGGATTGCTGCGGCGTGGTGGGGGGCGCCCTGGTTCCAGACGCTCGGCGTGGAGCCGATCTACGCGGTGGCGGCCGGGGTCATGGTCGGTGGCGTGCTGCAGTTGGCGGTGCAGTGGTATGCCCTGCGCCGCTTGGGCATGGTCCCGCGCCTGGCCTGGACGCCGGGAAGGATTGCCGAGGCCTGGGCCCACCCGGGGGTGGGTCGCATCCTGCGGCAGATGGCGCCCGCCTTGCTGGGCGTGTCGGTGGCGCAGGTGTCGCTGCTGATCAACACGCAGATAGCCTCCCACCTGACAGTGGGTTCCGTGTCCTGGTTGACCTATGCCGATCGGCTGATGGAGTTCCCCACGGCTTTGCTGGGCGTGGCCTTGGGCGTGGTGCTGCTGCCGCGGTTGGCCGCGGCCCAGGCCGGTGGCGACGGCCAGGCCTATTCGGCCATGCTGGACTGGGGCCTGCGCATGGTGGTGCTCCTGGCACTGCCTTGCGCCGTGGCCTTGCTGTTGTTTGCGGAACCGCTGGTGGCCGTGCTCTACCACTATGGCCGCTTCACTGTCCAGGACGCTGCCCAGACGGTGACGGCCCTTCAGGGCTACGGGGCGGGCTTGCTGGGCCTGATCGCCATCAAGGTGCTCGCCCCGGGTTTCTACGCGCGGCAGGATGTGCGCACGCCCGTGCGCATCGCCGTGGTGGTGCTGATCATCACCCAGGGCCTGAATGCCGCCTTCGTACCCTGGCTCGGCCATGCCGGCCTGGCCCTGTCCATCGGGCTGGCCGCGATGATCAATGCGGCCTGGCTGCTCATCGGCCTGCTGAGAACGGGCGCGTACCACCCGCAACCGGGGTGGGGTGTCTTTCTGCTGCGCGTGCTGTTGGCTTGCGGGGTGCTGGCCGCCGGGCTGTGGGCGGCGAACATGCGCCTGGACTGGCTGGCCCTGCAGGCCACACCCTGGTTGCGCGCGTGGTGGCTGGCCGGGGCCGTGGCTACGGCTGCGCTGGTGTACTTCGCCACTCTTCGGGCCCTGGGGCTGCGGTGGTGGGCCACCATGCGGCGGGCACCTTGACCCTTGCACTAGACTTCCCCAGATGAAGGTGACCGTAGAGGTGGAACTGTGAGCGGCGGCGTGCATCTGGGGGTGCCGTCGAGCCTGGACTACTTCGCCACGCTGGTGGCCCAGGACGAGGGCTTTCCCCTGCTGGAGGCCGCCATCGCCGTGGGGCAGGACCGGGACACCTCCCTGGACCCGCAATCGGTGATGGTGGCGCTGGACCGGCTGGGCGCACGGCTGGCCCGGCGCATCCCATCCGATGCCGTGCCCCTGCAGCGCCTGCGCTGGTTGAACCGCTACTTCTTCGATGAGCTGGCCTTCGGCGGCAACGTCAATGACTACTACGCTGCCGAAAACAGCTACGTTCACTGCGTGCTGGATTCCCGCCGCGGCATTCCCATCACCCTGGCCCTGCTGTACATGGAGATGGCCGCACATGCGGGTCTGAAGGCGCGTGGCATCAGCTTCCCGGGCCACTTCCTCGTCAAGCTGCGCCTGCCCCGGGGAGAGGTCGTCATCGACCCCTTCACCGGGCAATCCCTGTCCCGCGAAGAACTGGAGGAGCGCCTGGGGCCTTACCGTCGCCAGCGCGGGCTGTTGGGCGACTTCGAGGTGCCGCTGGGCTTGTTCCTGCAGGAGGCCACGCCGCGCGAGTTCCTGTCGCGCCTGCTGCGCAACCTCAAGGAAATCCACCTCTCGGCCGAGGACTGGCCTGCGCTGCTGAGGGTGCAGGAAAGGCTGGTGCGGCTGGCGCCCCTGGCTTGGGCTGAACGCCGAGACCGGGGGCTGGCTTATGCCGAGCTGGGCATGGATGAACCGGCGCTGGCCGATCTGCTGACCTACCTGCAGCACTGCAGCGAGGCGGAGGACGCACCAGCCTTGCGCGAACGCATGTCCCGCATGGGCGGCGCCGACAACGGGCGCCGGCCTTCATGAGCCTCAGTCCCGCGCAGCGCCAGTTGCTGGGGTGGCTGGCCATCGGCCTGACCGGGTTCGGGCTGCTGTGGCTGCTGGCGCCGGTGCTGACCCCGTTCCTGATCGGTGCGATCCTGGCCTACGCCCTGCATCCCGCCGTGGAGTGGCTCGCAGCCCGCCGTGTGCCGCGGGTGCTGGCTGTGCTCATCGTGGAGGTGGCCATGGTGCTGGCCCTGCTGGCCACCGTGCTGTTGATCGTGCCGATCCTGTCCAAGGAGATTCCGCTGTTGCAGGCGCAGATTCCATTGCTGGCAGAGCGGCTGAACCAGACCTTGTCGCCTTGGCTGGCGCAGCAGGGCATCCATGTGTCGCTGGACGTTCCCAGCATCAAGGCCTTCGTGCTGAAGTACCTGAATGCCAATGCCGAGGAGGGGCTGGCGGCGCTGCTGAGTTCTGCGCGCATTGGCGGCAGCGTGGCCCTGGCCATCGCTGGCAACCTGGTGCTGGTGCCGGTGGTGCTGTTCTACCTGTTGATGGACTGGCCCCGTATCGTCGCGCGGGTCCAGGCGCTCATACCGCAGCGTCAGGCCAACTCGGTCAATGCCTTTCTGGAGGAGTGCGATGCGCTGCTCGGCCAGTACCTGCACGGGCAATTGCTGGTGATGCTGGTGCTGGCTGTGTACTACGCGGTGGGTCTGGCGCTCTTCGGTTTTGACCTGGCCCTGCCGCTGGGGGTGTTCACCGGACTGGCGATCTTCATCCCGTACATCGGCTTCGGCCTGGGTCTGGCGCTGGCGCTGCTGGCCGGGATGCTGGAGTTCGCCAGCCTGCATGGCCTGGTGGCCGTGGCCGTCGTGTATGGCGTGGGTCAGGTGCTGGAGAGCTTTGTGCTGACGCCGCGCCTGGTAGGCGAGCGCATCGGCCTGAGTCCTCTGGCCGTCATCTTCGCCCTGCTGGCCTTTGGCCATCTGTTCGGCTTCGTGGGGGTGCTGGTGGCCCTGCCTTTGAGTGCCGTGGCCCTTGTGGCGCTGAACCGCCTGCGAACGGCCTATCTCGGCAGCCGGCTCTTCACCGGATGAGGCAGGTTCCGCTTCCCCTGGTGGCGCAGTCGGTGGCCACCTTCGACTCCTTCATCCCCGGCTGCAATGAATGGCTGGTGTCGCAGTTGCGCGCCGACGTGCCGCCACGTTCGCCCGTGTATCTGTGGGGGCCTTCCGGCAGCGGCAAGACGCACCTGCTGCAGGCCCTGCGTCACGCCTGCGAGGCCGTGGGCGCCAGGGTGGCGACCTGGGGCCACGAGGTACCCGGAGCAGCGGCCTTCAATGAGGGTGTGGGTCTGCTGATCCTGGACGATGTGCACCTGCTGGATCCGCAATCCCAACACGCGGCCTTCGGCCTGCTGGTGGAGGCGCAGGCGCAGGGGGTGCCCTGGGCGGCAGCCGGGCCGCTGCCGCCCGTGGACCTGCCGCTGCGTGAAGACCTGCGTACCAGGCTGGGCTGGGGGCAGGTGCACGCCGTGGAGTCTTTGCCAGAGGTCCAGACCCGCGACGCGCTGCGCACCGAAGCCGGACGTCGCGGCCTGGTCCTGGGAGACGAGGTGCTCGACTACCTGCTGAGCCGTTTCGCCCGTGACCTGGGCCACCTCATGCAGCTGCTCGACCGGCTGGACCACTACGCGCTGTCCCGTGCCAGGCCGGTGACCGTGCCGCTGCTGCGGCAGATGTTGGCGGAGGATCCGGCGCCTCCAGGCCAGGAACTCCAGGCAGGACTGGAGTTGGGCACATGAGGCTGACCTTGTTCGACCTGGATGGCACGCTGCTGCCTACGGATTCCGACCACGCCTTTGGCGAGTTCATGGTGCACATCGGCTGGGCCGACGCGCAGGAACACGCACGGCGCAACGATGCCTTCTTCCAGGATTACCAGGCCGGCCGCCTGGACATTCAGGCCTACATCGAATTCGCCACATCGTCCTGGCGCCACCGCACTGAGGCAGACCTGCAGCGCATGTCGGAACGCTTCATGCGAGAGGTGATCGCTCCCCATCTGCGCGAACCGGCCCGTGCGCTGGTGGACAGGCACCGCCAGCGAGGTGATCGCCTGGCCATCGTGACGGCCACCAATGACTTCATCACCGGGCCCATCGCGCAGGCCTTCGACATCGACACCTTGATCGCCACCGAACTCGAGCGCGACCAGCTGGGCCGTGTCACCGGCCGCATCCGGGGCACCCCTTGCCTGCGAGAGGGCAAAATCGAGCGCGTGGGCCAGTGGCTTGCGCAGCAGGGTGCACGGCTGGATGACTTCGAGGAAGTCACTTTCTACAGCGACTCCACCAACGACCTGCCCCTGCTGGAACTCGTCTCCCACCCGGTGGCCACCAATCCGGCACCCGCCCTCGCCAAGATCGCTGCCGAGCGCGGCTGGACCGTCCTGAAACTCTTCGAATGATCAAGAAACTCATCCACCGGTTGCTGGGCAAGTCCAGCGGGACCGACCAACCCGCCGAGCCTGAGCTCAAGGCAACCCCGCTGGGCCAGCGGGTGGAAATCAGCGCGGCACAGCACGGCATCGATCCTGACCTGCTGGACGACCACGCCGTGCGGGTGGTGAGCACTTTGCAGGGAGCGGGCTTCGAGGCCTATGTCGTGGGCGGCGCGGTGCGTGACCTGCTGGTGGGCCGGCGCCCCAAGGATTTCGACGTGGCGACCAATGCCACGCCCGAGCAAGTCAAGGCGCTGTTCCGCCGGGCTTTCATCATCGGCCGGCGCTTTCGCATCGTGCACGTGGTGTTCGGCCGGGGTCGGGAGCATGAGGTCATCGAGGTGTCGACCTTCCGGGCCTTGCTGGCGGCCGAGGCCGCAGAGCAGGTCGAGGGCAACGAGAAGACCTCGCGCGCCGAACTGGCGGGCAAGACCCACGTGGTGGACGCCAGCGGCCGCGTGCTGCGCGACAACGTCTGGGGCCCGCAGGTCGAAGACGCCGCGCGGCGTGACTTCACCGTCAACGCCATGTACTACGACCCCGTCACCCGCACGGTGGTGGACTATCACGGGGGCTTTGCCGATGTCCGGGCCCGGGTGCTGCGCATGATCGGCGACCCCCTCACCCGCTACCGGGAAGACCCCGTGCGCCTCTTGCGCGTGGCCCGCTTCGTGGCGAAGCTGGGCTTCAGCGTCGAGCCCAAGACCCTCAAGCCCGTGCAGGCCATGGCCGTGAGCCTGGCCCAGGTGCCGGGCTCGCGCCTGTTCGACGAGATGGTCAAGCTGCTGCAGACCGGCCACGCCGTGGCCAGCTTGGAGGTGCTGCAGCGCATGGGGCTGATCCAGGGCGTTTTTCCGGTGGTGGAGGCCGCTTTGGAAGGCGCCTCGCAGGATCCGCGGCGCAAGGCCTTCATCGATCTGGCGCTGCAGGACACCGACCGCCGTGTGGGCGAGGGCAAGCCCGTGGCGCCGAGCTTCCTCCTGGCCTGCTTGTTGTGGCACGAGGTGCTGGGACGCTGGACCACGCTGAAGGAGGCCGGGGAGTCGCCCTTCCCGGCGCTTCAGCAGGCCATCGACGCCGTCTTCGAGGCGCGCATTGGCGACATCTCCGGCCGCGGCAAACTCGCCGCCGACATGCGCGAGATCTGGCAGATGCAGCCCCGGCTGGAGCGGCGCACCGTATCGTCGGCGCCGGGCCTGATCGATCAACCGCGCTTTCGCGCCGGTTTCGACTTCCTGCGCCTGCGCGCCGATGTGGACGAGGTGCCGCAGGAATTGGCCGAATGGTGGGAGGACTATTCGCTGGGCACCGAGGACGAGCGCGAAGCCCTGCTGCAGGCGCTCAAGGCCTCGCAGACGCGGCGCGTGCCCGCCTCGCGCGCGCGCCCGGAAGGGCCCCGTCCCGCCAGTGCGCCTGCGGCTGCGCCGTCCGCTGACGGTGATGCGCCCACAGCCCCGGAGGCCGACGACACGGACTCGCCCGACCGCCGGCGTCGTCGGCGCCGCCGCCGCGGTGGGCGCGGTGCGGCTACAGGGGAGAGTGGCGCATCGGGCGCCTGATACCTGAGTCTGGCCCAGCTAAAGATCGGTCAGGAGGTCATCACCCTGCTGGTGTTCGTGCCGTTTGCGGTGCTCTACATGGGTGAGCCCCTGAAGCTGGATTACCTCTGGGCGGGGCTGTGCCTCGTGCGGGCGGTGTATTTCATCTTTCGGGTGGCCTGAGGCTGCGCGCAGGGCTCAGACTCTGACGACCGCCGAGGTGCCGGCCTGAGTGCTTCGGGTGGCACTCAGTTCCCATTCGAAGAAATTCTGGATGCTGAAGGCCACCGTGCCCATGAACACGCCGGCCCCCACCATCAGCGCGGCGATGACGCCCAGCACGGGGCCCCAGGCGGTGCGTGTCCCGGGCTGTCCGGGGTTGCGCCTGGCATCCCACTTCTCGTCAGGCGTCAGGCCGTACAGGATGGCGCACAGCATGCCCAGGGAAATCATCAGGCCCAGCAAGGGGATCAGCAGCCAGGCCACGGTGTCGTCCTGCCCCAGCTGGCGCATGCGCACCACGCCCGCCAGTCCCAGGGCTGTGGGCAGAAGGTGAAGCCAACCCAAGGCGTCGGACGGGCCGTTCAGGTACAGGCGATGCAGACCGAGCGTGCCGCCCAGCACGGCCAGCCAGGTGGCCAGGGTCTTCGAGCGATAGCGCGTGGATGAAGCGGCAGGCATGGGTGCTGTCAGGATTCGATGTACGGGGCGATATCTTCGGGCCCCGCTGCTTCGGGTTGCACGGTGGCGGGCCGTCTGCCAAAGACTCGGACGCGCTGACTATAATGCGCGGTTTTCGGCGACGGCCCCTGACAGGGCGTATCTACGGCGCCGACCTCGGCGCAAGGTCCGCCCAAAGGCGGTGCTCGTGCCCATTCGATTGCCAGCCCCTGAGTGTCTCCTGGTGCGGCGGTCACCGACGATTCGAGAAACACTCGAGAAAAGGCAGTTCAACATGGTCGTGATCCGACTTGCTCGTGGCGGTGCCAAGGGCCGTCCCTTCTACAACATCGTGGTCGCCGACGCCCGTGAGCGTCGTGATGGCCGCTTCATCGAGCGCGTGGGTTTCTACAACCCCATGGCCGCTGGCGCGGAGCAGCCTCTTCGCGTGGCCCTGGACCGGGTGACTTACTGGTCCGGCGTTGGCGCCAAGCTGTCGCCTACTGTCGAGCGCCTGTTCGATCAGGCCCGCAAGGCGGCCTGAGCGCCGACCCCGCCCGCCTCGGCGCAGGCGGGGTCCGGCCAGTTTGCCAACCCTGCGTCAGCATGGACACTCCCTTTCCTGACGATGCGGTGGAAGTGGGCCGTATCTTGGGAGCCTGGGGCGTAAAAGGCTTGATCAAGGTCCAGCCTTTTTCATCGGACCCTCAGGCGCTGTTTTCCACCAAGCGCTGGTTTCTTCAGGCTCCGCAAGAAGTCGCCGCGCCGCTGGTAAGCGCTCTTGCGGCGCATCCCCTCTTGAAGGTGATTCAGGCCAAGGAGCACGGCGAAGTGGTCGTGGCCACTGTGCAGGACTTGCTGGGCCGTGATGCCGCGCAGGCACTGCGGGGTGCCCGCGTATTCGTCTCCCGGGCCAGCTTCCCCACGGCCGGGCAGGGGGAGTACTACTGGGTCGACCTGATCGGCCTGACCGTGGTGAACCGCCAGGGCGTTGTGCTCGGTGATGTGGTGGGCCTGATGGAGACCGGCGCGCATGACGTGCTGCGGGTCCGGCCTGCTGCTTCGCAGGGAGCCGACGCATCCGCGGTCTCGGAGGGCCCAACGGGCCGCGCCGGCAAGAAGGGTTCTGCCGGGTTAGCGGACAGAGCCGCGGTTGCCGCACCGTCGGAGTGCCTCATTCCTTTCGTGGCAGCCTATGTGACCGGGGTGGATCTGGCGCAGCGCCTCGTCACGGTGGACTGGGGCGTCGACTACTAGGCCCCTGACCACGTCGCCATGCGCTTTGATGTCGTCACGCTCTTCCCGGAGTTGTTCGCTCCGCACCTGGTGCACGGCATCACGCGGCGCGCCTTTGCTTCCGGCCAGGTGCAGGTGCGCCTGTGGCCCTTGCGAGACTTCGCACAAGACGCCTACCGACGGGTGGATGACCGACCTTACGGTGGCGGCCCCGGCATGGTGATGCTGGCTGAGCCGCTGGAGCGCGCGCTGAAGGCCGTGCGGACTGAGCGCGGCGGCGAAGCGCCTGTGGTGCATTTCACGCCCGCTGGTCGCCGGCTGGATCAGTCGCTGGTGCAGACACTGGCGCAGGGCCTGGGTGCCGTCATGATCTGTGGACGCTACGAAGGCGTTGACCAGCGCGTGATCGACCGGCACGTCACCCTGGAGATCAGCCTGGGGGACTTCGTGCTGTCAGGCGGCGAGTTGCCGGCCCTGGCGTTGCTGGACGCCGTGGCCCGGTTGCAGGAAGGTGTGCTGCAGGCACCCTCGCATCAGCAAGACAGCTTCTCCGATGGCCTGCTGGAAGGGCCGAGTTACAGCCGGCCGGAGGTGCTCCCCGATGGGCGCGCGGTGCCTGCGGCCCTGTTGTCGGGGCATCACAGGGAGATTGCGCGCTGGAAGCGTGAGCGCTCCCTGGAGTGGACGGCCCGGCGCCGCCCGGACCTGATCGAGCAGGCGCGTCTGGCCGGCCGCCTGACTTCGCAGGACGAGCAATTCCTGCTGCGGCTCGCACGCCAGCCATCGGGTCATCTCGGCCTATAATGACGGGCTTTGCGATCCTCTGACGGGCTCGCGGCGAGGGTTTCACTGATGGAGCCTGGCCGCAATGGTGGGCAGTGTCTGCTGATGCGATTTGCATCCGCAGCGCCGCCTGACAACATTCCAACACCCCCGTGCAAGACCGCCTAATGGAGTTCCCATGGACTTGATCCAGACCCTCGAGAAGGAAGAGATTGCCCGCCTGGGCAAGACGATTCCGCCCTTCGCCCCTGGCGACACCGTGATCGTCAGCGTGAACGTGGTTGAAGGTACGCGCAAGCGCGTCCAGGCCTACGAAGGCGTGGTCATCGCCAAGCGCAACCGGGGCCTGAACAGCAGTTTCATCGTCCGCAAGATCTCCAGCGGCGAGGGTGTGGAGCGTACCTTCCAGCTGTACAGCCCGCTGATCGCCGGCATCGAGGTCAAGCGCCGCGGTGATGTCCGCCGCGCCAAGCTGTACTACCTGCGTCAGCGCAGCGGCAAGTCAGCTCGCATCAAAGCCAAGCTGGACTGAGCTTGGGCGCGCCACCGGCGCGCCATGCGCCTTCTTCTCCCGGATCGCCCATGTCCTCGGCCCCACGGCCCAGGATCGTGGATCCGAAGGCCGTGCCGGTGGCGGGTACAGACGGACATTTGCCCGCAGTCCCTGCGGAAGTGTTGACGCCGCACGTCATCCGAAGCCGCTTTGCATCGGGCGGCTCCTGGCAGGCCGAGATTCCAGGCGACGCGATCCAGCAGGATCGGACGCCTTCACCGGCCTCGGTGCTGGTGCCCCTGGTGCAGCGTGACGACGGTCTGCATGTGCTGTTGACCCGCCGCACGGACCACCTGCACGACCATGCGGGCCAGATCAGTTTCCCCGGAGGACGTCAGGAACCCGAGGACGAGGACGAGACCGCCACGGCGCTGCGTGAAACGCGGGAGGAGATTGGCCTGGACTCGCGCCATGTGGAGGTGCTGGGCCGTTTGCCGGTCTACACCACGATCACACGCTTCGTCGTGACCCCGGTGGTGGCGCTGGTGCATCCGCCTTTCGAGTTGCAGTTGGACGCGTTCGAGGTCGCTGAGGCCTTTGAAGTGCCACTGCCGTTCCTGATGAACCCGGCACACCATCAGCGCCATGTGTTCGAAGCGCCGGGCGTATCCCGCCAGTTTCTGTCCATGCCCTGGCATGCTGCACAGGCTGACAGCCGCATGCGCGAGTTCTTCATCTGGGGCGCCACGGCGGCGATGCTGCGCAACCTGTATGCCTTCCTGAGCGAACCCCACGCCTGATGTGGGCCTGATCTGGGGCGCGGCAGGGCCTTCCAGTGGCTATCATCTGCGGCCCATGAGTTTTTTCGCTGTGCTCCTCGCCTTGCTCATCGAGCAGATCAAGCCGTTGCCCCGGGTCAACCGTGTGGGTCAGGCCCTGCAGGCCTGGGTGGCGTGGGTGGCCCGCACGCTGGATGCCGGACAGCGCCGTCATGCGCGCATCGTGTGGGCGGTGTCGGTGCTGGTGCCGACGGCTGTGGCGGCCCTGCTGTACCTGCTGGTACGTCAGTACAGCCTGCTGCTGGCCCTGGCGTTCGATGTGGCGGTGCTGTACCTGACGTTGGGGTTCCGGCAGTTCAGCCACTACTTCACCGACATCCGTGACGCCATCGACCGCGGCGACGAAGCGCAGGCCCGGCAGCATCTGGCGCAGTGGAAGCAGATCGATGCATCGGACCTGCCGCGTGCGGAATTGCTCAGGCAGGTGCTGGAGCACGCATTGCTGGCTGCGCACCGGCACGTGTTCGGGGTGTTCTTCTGGTTCGTCATCCTGTCCGCGCTGGGCCTGGGACCGGCCGGCGCTGTGCTGTACCGTCTGGCCGAATTTGTCAGCCGCCGCTGGCTGGCCATGCGTGAGCGCCAGGACACCGAACTCAACGATCACCTGCCCAAGCTGTCGGGCCCCTTGTTCGCCGCGATCGATCTGGTGCCCTCGCGCTTGACGGCGGCCGGATTCGCCGTGGTTGGCAACTTCGAGGAGGCGGTGAACGCCTGGCGGCGCGTGGGGCCCGGCGACGAACCGCGCAACGAAGGCGTGATCCTGGCGACCGCTGCGGGCGCGGTGGGCGTGCAGATTGGCCCGTTGGCCACCACCGAGCCGGTCAGCGCTGCGGCGGAGGATGGCCTGTCGGAGCCGGCAAGCGGGCAGCCTGCCCCTCGGCTTCTGGCGCCTCAGGCTGGGCATCTGCAGAGCATGGTGGGTCTGGTGTGGCGCTCGGTGGTGTTGTGGATGCTGCTGGTGGCCTTGCTGACGCTGGCCAACGTGCTGGGTTGACCTCGTAATGCATGCGTTGAACCGGCCCGCGCGCTGCGGTGGATGCGGATTTCTTGGCCGGGGCCGTTGAACATGGCCACCAACTGGAAACCCCCGATCTTTTCCGGCCGCCCGGCGCGCAGCACGCCAGCCGGTGCCGAGCCTGCACCGCCTGGTGGACCGTCCACCAGCAGTGCCGCATCACCGCCACGGGCGCCTTCCGCGGGGGCGGCCAGGCCCTGGTCTCCACCCAAGCCGATGTCGACGAATCCGACCCCGCTTGTGGATGATGTCCCGCCGGGCGACGGCAAACCGCCGGCCCCCAGGCGTGCACCGTTGCCCAGTCTCGCGGAACTGGGGGCTTTTGACGAGGTGGCGGCGCCCCCTCCGCCCCGGCGCTCCGGTCGCCTGACGGAAGAAGACCTGCGTGGCTTGAACCAGCCAGCCAGGAGCCGGGGTGCACCACCAGCATCCACGGCGGCTTTGGCCGCTCCCGTGGAGCCGGCCCAGGCCCCCGCACGTACTGAACCGCCCAGGCCGGTGGTGTTGGACGAGCCGGCCAAGCCAGGCGTCCGTGCTGAGCCGGTCAGGCCGGTCGCGACTCCCGTGCCGATCACGCCTGCCAGACAGGTGGAATCCCCCAGGCCGGCGGCGCAGCCCCGCCCCTTGCCGGTGGCGCCGGCGCAAGTGGCCCCGACGCAGATGGCCCGTCCGCAAGCGGCGCCCCCGCAAGTGGCTCCTGCGCAAGGTGCCTTGCCGCAGGTGGTCTTGCGACCGCCCGAAAGGGTGCGTCCAGCCCAGGATGCCAATCCGAAAGTGCAGACGCCCGTGCGGGCCGGCCCGCAGGCGGCGGCGCAAGCCTCACCCCCGGCAGCCCTGCGGACGGCACCACAAGCCCCGGCCCATGCCCAGGAGCAGACGCTGGCCCGCGCGCGGGAGCAGGCGCTCGCCGCCGCAAGGCAGGCGGAAGTGGCACGTCGTGCCGCGTCCCAGGCGCTCTCGGAACGTGCAGCACGGCCGGCCGGTGCCCTCGCCTCGGCGGGGGCCCACGCCGAGCCCTCGGCCCGCGTGGCTTCGGCCGCTGCGGCACCGGCTGCGGTGCCCTCTCAGCGGGCGCCCTTGCAACGTCCGCCCATCCCCGCCCCCGAGGAGCCGGCGCGCAAGACGGTGCCTGCCTTCAATGTGGCCTGGGCTGACCTGGACGCCGCCGTGCAGGCGGGGTGGATTCGCGAGGAGGCGGCGCGTGCGTTGTGGGCTCGCTGGCTGGCGCGCAAGCCGCTGACCCACACGGAGGACGATGGTTCCCCTGTGGCGCCCTTGCCACCCCTGCCCTCTGCGCCGCCGGAGGTGGTCGCAGAGCCTCCTGCAGGGGAGGAGGTGGCGCTGCAGGCGCCCCCGCCCCAGCCGTCCCCGCCTTCCGCGGCGCCGCGCTCCGCAGAGCCGCCGCCTGCTCCCGTCGCCCCCCCTGCAACTGCTTCCCCTGCAGCCGCACCGGCGGCTGCACCGTCCACCTCGCCCGTGCCGGCGCCTCCTCCACCGGCGTCGGCTTCAGCTGCACAGGCGCAGGTATCGGCCCCTTCCGCTTCTGCCCCCACCTCCGCACTGCCTCCGCAGCCCACTGAGCCTGCTGAAGCGCCTCAACCTGCGCAGCCTTCTCAGGCTTCCAGATCCGCGCCACGGAGCTCAGAGGCCTCTGAGGCGCCTGACGTGCCGCCCGAACCGGCTACCGTGCCGGCGCCTGACAGTGCGGCTCCTGCGCAGCCTGCGCCTGAGCAGCCTGAGGTCATCGACGTCGAGGTGCTGGAGCCTTTGGAGGAAGCCCAGGCGCGTCGCGCAGCAGAGCGAGCTGCTCGGCCGCCTCCGATCATCCAGGTCACCGATGTGATCCATGCCCTGCCGCACAAGGCTGCGCCGTTGCCGCCTCCTCGCTGGATCGTGGGGCAGACCCTCATCGCAGTATCGGCAGGGGCGGTTGCGGCCGTGTCGGCGGGCATGGGCCACGTGTTGTTCGGCCCTGCCGGTGCCTGTGTGGCGGCCCTGTTCTGGGCGGTGGTCGTGTGGCGCAAGACGGCACGCTTTCAGGCCGAGGAGCAGGGCGTGAGGGCCTTGCTCGGGGCACACCTGGTCCTGCCTCTGCTGGCCCTGGCCGTGTGGCAGATGCAGGAGGCAGCGGGGTGGTGGCCTCCTGCCAAACCCTTGGACATGTTTGCCGACCCGCCGCTGGACACGCTGGCGCGCGCTGCGCCGGGCCTGCGCCTGGACTGGCGCTGGATGGCGCTGGCGGGGGTGCCCTTGGGAGCCGCCGTGTACTGGCTGATCCGCCTGCGCCGACCGGCCATGCTGGCGGTGGTGATCACCTTGCTGTGGCTGGTGACCTTCCAGGCCGTGGCGGGCGTGCTGCAGGCCATGGGTCTGGCGTTCCACGGCATGACCGTGTTCATGCTGCTGCTCGGCGGCATGACCCTGCTGGGGGGCTTCTACATCGACCTGAAGGCCCGCCCGGCCGGGCTGGCCGATTTCGCCCGCTGGCCTTATCTGTGCGGTGCGGCGCTGCTGGGGGCGGGCTGGTGGTCGTTAACGGTGGTACCCGGGCCGTTGCTGCTGGTACGTTACGCTTCCTGGCTGTTCTTTCTGGTGGCTGCGCTGGCCGTGTCCCGCCCCTCGCTGGTGGCGCTGGCTCTGGCGGTGGCGGGACTTGAACTGGCGTTCGGCGTGGGCGCACTGGCTGGGTCGACACTGGTCACGGCAGGCTTGTGGCTCGGCTGGATGGCGCTGGTGGCCGGCCTGCTGGTCTGGATGTTTCCCCGTGCCCACGGTTGGTCGCGCCGCTGGCAGTTCTGGATGCCCCGCGCTTGGCGTGAAGCCCTGTCCAAACCCCCGGGGTGACGGGCCATCGGCACCCTGGTCTGATGCCCCCAAGGCTCGCCCCGCCCACCTTCTTTTCCAACGACTCCACTTCTCTGCTCACCATGTTCAACACCACGATCGCCGGTAGCCTGCCCAAACCCGCTTGGCTGGCGGAACCCGAGAAGCTCTGGCCTCGCTGGAAGGCCGAGGGGGCTGATCTCGCGCAGGCCAAGCTGGACGCCACGCTGCTGTGGATCAAGGCCCAGGAGGACGCGGGCCTGGATGTCATCGGTGACGGCGAGCAATCGCGCCAGCACTTCGTGCATGGTTTCCTGGAGCAGGTCGAGGGCATCGACTTCGAGCACAAGGTGGAGATGGGCATCCGCAACGACCGCTACAAGGCCATGGTCCCGCAGGTGGTGGCGCCGCTGAAGCTCAAGGGCCGCGTCCACGCCACCGAGGCGCGCTTCCTGCGCGCCCACACCACGCGCCGCATCAAGTTCACCCTGCCTGGGCCCATGACCATCGTGGACACCGTGGCCGACCGTTTCTACGGCGACCGCGTGAAGATGGCCATGGCCTTTGCCGAACTGCTCAACGAGGAGGCGCTGGCCCTGCAGGCCGACGGCGTGGACGTGATCCAGTTCGACGAGCCGGCCTTCAACGTCTACATGGCCGAGGCGGCGGACTGGGGCGTGAAGGCGCTGGAGCGTGCCGCGCAGGGCCTGACCTGCACCACGGCCGTGCACATCTGCTACGGCTACGGCATCCAGGCCAACATCGACTGGAAGAAGACGCTGGGCACCGAGTGGCGCCAGTACGAGAAGGTGTTCCCGGCGCTGGCGGCCAGTTCCATCGACCAGGTGAGCCTGGAGTGCATCCACTCCCAGGTACCGGCGGAACTGATGGCGCTGCTCAAGGGCAAGGACGTCATGGTGGGCGTGATCGACGTGGCCAGTGAACAGGTGGAGACCGCGGAGGAGGTGGCCGACACCATCGGGCGCGCCCTGCAGTTCGTGCCCCGGCAGCACCTGATCGCATGCACGAACTGCGGCCTCGCGCCCATGACCCGGGCCGCCGCCGAAGGCAAGCTGCACGCCCTGGCGGCCGGCGCAGCCCTCGCGCGCGAGCGCTACGCCGCGGCATGACGCCGCCGCCACCGCTCACCGCGCTGGCCGATCTGCAGCCGCAACTGGCCTCGGCCGGCTTTGCGGTGCTCGACGCCACCGCGCTTGGCCGTTGGACCGGGGCTGCACCCACGGACCTGCAGGCCCTGGCCGGCTTCTGGAATGACCTGCCGCCCGACGCCCACTTGCGCGACGGCGGCCGTTACCGGCGCCGCCGCCACAGCTGCTTTGTGGTCGAAGGTGCGCAGGTGGCCCAGGTGCCGCACCGTGCCCATTGGCAGCCCGTGGAGTACAACGCCCTGCATGGCGGCTTTGAGCGCTGGTTCGAGCCCATGGCCCCGGCCATGGCCCAAGCCCCGGCCTTTGCTTCGCTGCTTCAGGCATTGGCGGCTTGTGCCACGGCACTGCGCCCGGGCGTCGCGCGCTGGTTCGCCGAGGCACACCCCTTTCGCATCGACTGCACCGACGGCATCGGCCGCCCCACGCCCGAGGGCGCGCACCGCGATGGCGTGGATCTGGTGGCCGTGGTGCTGGTGGCCCGCCACAACGTGAAGGGCGCGGAGACCCGCGTCTTCGACGCCCGCAGCCCGCAGGGCATGCGCTTCACCTTGACCGAGCCCTGGAGCGCGCTGTTGTTGGATGACGAGCGCGTGATCCACGAAAGCACCCCCATCCAGCCCCTGGACCCCGCGCAGCCGGCTTGGCGCGACACCCTGGTGCTGACGCTGCGCCAGCAGGGCTTCCAGGGGCCTGGGGCAGGAGCGTGACGCCACTTGGCTTTTGAGACCCTCCCCATAGCCTTCTTCGGACAGAGCCCGCTGAACCCCTTGGAACTCACATGACGCTTGCCATCACCTTCGACGACGTGGCCGCGGCCGCACAGCGCCTGGCCGGTCACGCCCACCTCACGCCGGTGCTCACCTCGCGCACGGCCGATGAGCGCACGGGTGCCCGGGTCTTCTTCAAGGCCGAGAACTTCCAGCGCATGGGCGCCTTCAAGTTCCGCGGCGCCTTCAACGCGCTGGCGAAGTTCAGCCCGGCGCAGCGTCAGCGCGGCGTGATCGCGTTTTCCTCGGGCAACCATGCCCAGGCCACGGCGCTGGCCGCGCGCATCCTGGGCATGCCCAGCGTGATCGTCATGCCCCAGGACGCCCCCGCGGCCAAGCTCGCCGCCACGCGCGGCTACCAGGCCGGACAGGCGGGCAGCGAGGTGGTGCTGTACGACCGCTACACCGAAGACCGCGAGGCCATCGGCCGCAGGCTTGCGCAGGAGCGGGGCATGACGCTGGTGCCGCCCTACGACCACGCCGACGTGATGGCGGGGCAGGGCACGGCGGCCCTCGAATTGGTGCAGCAGGTGGCTGAGCTGGACGGCGGCGGCTTGGATGCCCTGCTGGTGTGCGTGGGCGGCGGCGGGCTGATTTCCGGCTGCGCCGTGGCGGCCACGCACCTGCTGCCTGGCATCGAGGTCTGGGGCGTGGAGCCTGAGGCGGGCAACGACACGCAGCGCAGTTTGGCCGAGGGCCGCATCGTGCACATCGACACGCCCAAGACGATTGCCGACGGTGCGCAGACGCAGCACAGCGGCACGCTGACCTTCCCGGTGATCCAGCAGCTGGTGCGCGGCATAGTCACCGTGAGCGACGCTCAGCTGGTGGACGCGATGCGCTTCTTCGCCGAGCGCATGAAGATCGTGGTGGAGCCCACTGGCTGCCTGGGCGCGGCCGCGCTCATGGCGCGGACGGCGGGCCTGCCCGACCTGAGAGGGCGCCGCGTGGGCGTCATCCTCTCGGGCGGCAACGTGGACGTGCGGCGTTACGCAGAACTGCTGGAGGGCTGAACCTGGCCCCCCAGGTCCGGGCGTTGCCCGGCCCGGCCCCCCGAGGGGGCGCAAGAAAACTTGGGGGCGGCCCGGCGTTTTCTTGAGGGCCCCCCAGGTCCGGGCGGTGCCCGGACCGGCGTCTTCTGGAGCGTCAGGCCACGCGCACGCGCAGCTCGCCCAGGCCGGCCACTGAGCCCACCATCAGGTCGCCGCTGACCACCGCGGCCACGCCTTCGGGGGTGCCGGTGTAGATCAGGTCGCCGGGTTGCAGCTCCCAGGCGGCCGACAGGTGCTCGATGGTCTCTTGCAGGTTCCATATCAGCTTGGCCACGTTGCTGCGCTGGCGGTCTGCACCGTTGACCTGCAGGTAGATCTCTGCGTTCGCCACGTCGCCCGCCTGGTCGGCCGGGGTGATGGGGCCGATGGGCGCGCTCTGGTCAAAGCCTTTGCCGATGCACCAGGGGCGGCCCTGCTTCTTCATCTCGTTTTGCAGGTCGCGCCGGGTCATGTCCAGGCCCACGGCGTAGCCGTATACATGCTTCAGCGCATCGGCCGCCTTGATGTTCTTGCCGCCGGTGCCGATGGCCGCCACCAGTTCGATCTCGTGGTGCAGGTTCTTGGTCAGCAAAGGATAGGCGATGGTGCCCGTCTGGCCAGCCTCCACCACCACGATGGCATCCGCCGGCTTCAGGAAGAAGAAGGGCGGCTCGCGGCCGGTGAAACCCATCTCCTTGGCGTGCTCTTCATAGTTGCGGCCCACGCAGTAGACGCGGCGAACCGGGAAGCGCTCGCTGCGGCCCATGACGGGCACGCTGACGACGGGGGGAGGGGTGAAGAGATAGCTCATGGAACAGGATCCTGGATGAAAAGGAAGAGGGGGTTTCAACGGGGTGTGGCATCGCCGCTTTCGACGACGACATTTTCGACGATGCCGCCACCGTCACGCCGGAAGGCGGCGGCGGCCTGGTACTCAGGCGACTGGAAGCAGGTGACGCCCGCTTCCAGGGTGGGGAACTCGATCACCACATACCGGTTGAAGGTGTCGGGTCCTTCGTTGACCTGGTAGCGGCCCCCGCGTGCCAGCACCCGCCCACCATGGGCGGCCATGATGTCGGGTACGAGGTCGGTGTAGCGCTTGTATTGCACCGGGTCGTGTATCACGCAGCGGGACAGCCAGTACGCAGCCATGAGGGACTCCTTCTTGCCGGGTGAAGTGGGGCGGGTGTGCGGTGTAGGCAGGGGTGTGGGCGCCGGTCTGGTGGTGGTGGCTACTTCGGCACCACATCGCCCAGGCTTGGCAGCCAGGTGGCGATCTGAGGGAAGGCGATGACGGCTCCGATGGCCGTCATCAGGCAGATCCAGTAGGGCACTGCGCCGCGGAAGATCTCCCCGTTCTTGAGATCGGGCTCGCCGTCCACCGCCGCTTTCACGGTGAAGACCAGGATACCGAAGGGTGGCGTCAGCAGGCCGGTCTCGATGGCGAGGATGCCGATGATGGCGAAGGCGATGGGGTCGAAGCCCAGGGCCATCGCGATGGGCGCGAAGACCGGCACCGTCAGCAGGATGATGGAGATCGAATCGATGATGGCCCCGAGGATGAACCACACCAGGATCATCAAGGCCAGGATGGCGTAGGGCGACAGGCCCGACTGCAGGAAGAAGTCCTTGGCCATGCCCGTGATGCCCGTCATGGAGAGCACGCGCGAGTAAAGCTGCGCCGTTACCAGCAGGATGAGCAGCGGTGCAGAGGTACGGCCTACCGAGATGATCGCCTGCACCATCTCCCTGGGCTTCATGCCGCGCGCGATGGCCAGCAGCAGGGCCAGCGTGGCGCCCACGCCAGCGCCCTCCGTGGGGGTGAAGAAGCCGAACCAGATACCTCCCAGCACCAGCAGCACGAGGACGATGATGCCCGCCGTGCTCCACAGAATGGTGCGCAGGTCCGGCTCGTCGACCATGTCGATGGAGGCCTGGGCCGTCTCTCCATGAGCCCGGCTTTCCGTGGCAGCCGCAGGGGCTGGCGCCACGCCGTCACCCACCCGGTGCGGCTGGGTCTTGGCCACCCACAGGATGTAGCCGATGTAGAGCGTCACCACGAGCAGGCCCGGGATGATGCCGGCAATGAACAGCTTGCCGATGGCCATCTCGGTGAGCACACCCCAAACGATCATCAGCACCGAGGGCGGGATCAACATGCCCAGGCAGGCGCTGCCGGCGATGCAACCCAGGGCGAACTGCCGGTCATAGCCGTAGCGCTTCATCTCCGGCCAGGCGATCTTGGAGAAAGCCGCGGCTGCGGCGATGGACACGCCGGTGATGAAGGCGAACACGGCATTGGCCAGCACGGTGGCCACGCCCAGCCGGCCGGCCAGGCGCCGCGTCAGGCGGTTGACCAGCGCAAACAGATCGCTGGCCGCGCCGCACTTGGCCAGAAACTCCCCCATCAGCAGGAACAGGGGGATCACCGCGAACACGTAGTCGCGCAGCGCCTCGTAGGCCGTGTTGGAGGCAAAGCTCAACATGGCGTGTGGGTCGCCCGTCATGAGGAACAGGCCCAGCAGTGCGGTCAGGCCCAGCGAGACGGCGATGTGCACCCCGCTGAACACCAGCACCAGCAGGGTCACCACGAGGATGAGGAGGTCGGTACCGGAACTCATGGTGCGTCCTCAGTGGGCCGTGCCCGTGGCCTGCGGCGCGGTGCCTTGCGCCGCGCTCAGCAGGTGTTGCACCAGCAGGAGCGCATAGTTGAAGGCGGCAATCGCCGTGCCGAGGATCAACACGAAGCGTGCCGGCCAGACCGGCACACGCAGCGCGCCCTCGCCCTCGAACTCATTGGAGTTCCACGCGTGGGCCGCACCCTCGAAGCTGCCCCAGCAGATCAGGCCGAAGAACACCAGGCCCGCCAGAGCCGCCACGGCAGCCAGCAGGCTCTGGCCGCGCGGCCCGGCCCGGCTGACGAACATGTCCACGTGCAGCATGCCGCCCGAGCGGATGGCGAACCCGGTCTGCAGGTAGCAGATGATGACGATGGACAGCGAGACGATCTCGGTCGTGCCCTTGACGGGCCGATCGAAACCCACGCGGCCCACCACATCAGCCACCACCAGAAAACACAGCAGGAAGGCCAGCACGGCCGCCAGCACCAGCAGCAGACGGGTCAGCTGTTCATTGAGTCGGCGCAGGGTGGCCATGCTGGCGCTTCCTTATTTCACTTCGTAGCGCACGGGCCACTTGTGGCCCAGCTTCTCGGCCTCGTCGAGCACCAGCTTCAGCACCTGCGATGCGGGAAGGCCCTGCTTGTCCAGGTCGGCTGCATGCTGCTGAGGCCAGGCCTTGAGCGAGTTGGCCCAGTCCACACGCACCGAGTTGGGCACGGACTTGACGTTCACGCCCAAGGTCTTGAGCTGCGCCAGTTGCTTGGGGTAGTTCTCGTCGTTGACGCTGCCGGTGCGGGCCTCGTACTCCTTGGCCACCTCCAGGATGATGTCCTGCACGTCCTTGGGCAGACGGTTGAACCGGTTCTTGTTCATCGTCAGGCCGTGCCAGGTGATGGAGCCGAAACCCACCTCGGTGTAGTTCTTGGCCACCTCGTTGAGCTTGAAGTTCACCCAGCCCGAGGGGAACATGATCCAGCCGAAATACACGCCCGTCTGCATCGAGGTGTAGGCCTCGGGCAGGGAGGACTGCACCGGCACCGCGCCGGCGTATTCCAGCCACTTCAGGTTCAGGCCGGCACCGGCCAGCTTCTTGCCCTTGAGCTCCGACACGTTGTTCCACTCGAAGGTGGTGCCCAGGTTGTAGCCGTTGTCGGCGATCAGCGAGAGCAGGCGTTGGTTGTACTTGTCCTCGAACACTTTGGACAGGTACGGCACCTTGTCATACACGCTGCGGGCGATCTTGACGCTGTTTTGTGCGCTCATGGTGCCGAAGGGCAGCATGACCTGAAAAGCGTGCAGCGGCAGGTTGGAAGGCTCGAAGCAGAAGCAGTAGCCCCCGATGTCCACGATGCCGGCCTGCACGCCTTCCAGCGTGTCGGCCACCTTCACCGTGGCGCCGCCGTAGGACTCGATGAACTCCACCTTGTGCGCGGTGCGTGCGGCCACCCGCTTGGTCACCTCCGGCACGAAGAAGTTCTGCATCAGGTTGACGTAGGTGTTGGCCGCGGGGTGGCCCGAGGCGATGCGCAGCTTGATGTCCTCGGCCTGGGCGCTGCCCAGGCCCAGCACCGCGATGGCGCCGGCAATGAGGGTGGTCTTCAGGGTCTTGAACATGGCGGTCTCCTGGTGAAGCGGGGCAAGGGTGCCCTCTGGGTGAATCCTGGGTCCTGTCGGTGTGCGCAGGGGCTCAGGGGATGAGGACGCTCGAGCCCGTGGTGCGACCCGACTCGAGTTCGGCGTGCGCGCGTGCGATGTCGCTCATCGCATAGCGCTGGTGGATGCTGACCTTGAGCGCGCCCTGGGCGACCAGGTCGAACACGGCCTGGGCGGAGTCGCGCAGCTCGGCCGTGGAGGCGGTGTAGGTCACCAGCGTGGGGCGGGTGAAGTAGAGCGACCCCATCTTCTGCAGCGTGGCCGCCGGCACGGGCGGCGGCGCACCCGTGGTGGTGCCGAACGAGACGAAGTACCCACGCGGGGCCAGGCTGGCCAGCGACTGGTCAAACGAGTTCTTGCCCACGGAGTCGTAGACCACCGGCACCCCGGCGCCGCCCGTGATCTCCTTCACGCGTGCGGCCACGTCCTCGCTGAGGCGGTCGATGCAGAACTCGTAACCGTTGTTCAGTGCGAGCTGGCACTTCTGCGGGCCAGCCGCCACGCCGATCATGCGCGCGCCGATGTGGCGGCCCCATTGGCCGGCCAGCAGACCCACGCCGCCGGCGGCGGCATGCCACAGCACGAACTGCCCGGGCTTGACCTGATAGCAACGCTGCACCAGGTACTCCACCGTCATGGCCTTGAGCATCATGGCAGCCAGTTGGTCGTCGCTCATGTGAGCAGGCGATTTCAGCAGCCGCGCCGCCGGGTAGTTGCGATGGGTGGCGCAGGCGCCCAGCACCGGGCCGCTGATGTAGCACACGCGCTCCCCCACCTGGAAGTCGGTGACGCCGGGGCCCACAGCCTCGACCACCCCGGCGGCCTCGGTACCCAGCCCGCTGGGCAGTGGGAAGGGGTAGGCACCGGAGCGGGCATAGATGTCCTGGAAGTTCAGGCCGATGGCCGTGTGGCGGATGCGCACCTCGCCAGCGGCGGGCTCGGGCAGGTCCAGTTCTTCGAGCTTCAGAACCTCGGGGGCCCCGGGGGCGTGGAATCGGACGGCTTGGGTTTTCATGGGGCTGGGTTCGATGAGTGGATCAGAAGGTGGATGGTTTCACGGGCGCTTCCTTGGACAGCATCACCTCGGCGGCGGATTTTTCGTTGATGCCGGCGTCGGTCCACTCCGGCACGCGGCCCAGGGCCGCCGCTTCGCGCCAGTCGAAGTTCAGTTCCACCTTGATGCCGTTGACCGGCTCTCGCATGAAGAGCTGGTACAGCTTGGAGTTGTGGGCCTTGCGTTCGCTGAAGTCCACGCCGTTGGCCTGGAGCCGGTCGATGAACTCGGCCAGGCCGTCGCAGTTGATGCACAGGTGGTCGATACGGCCCGAGCCCGGGGCGCCGGCAGCGGAGTAGTCCTCCCCTTCCTTGTCGCTCGGTGTCTTGAGGTAGGTGTCCTGGTGGGCCGAATGCCGGGCCTTGCCGATGTGGATGACGTCCTGCTCGCCGATGTAGAGCCAGTACACGGGAAACCCGAACTCGGGGTGGTAGCCCTCGCGGAAGCCCAGGTTCTGCACGAACCAGTCGCGCGTGGCGTCGGGGTCGTGGGTGAGGATCAGCAGGTGCTCGAGGAAGCGCAGGCCCATGGGGATGTCTCCGTGGCGTTCAGGGGTGGTCGGTTTCGGTGCTAATCGGTCAGAACTGGTCAGGGGCGCAGGGGGCCAGGTGGAAGGCTCAGTCGGCTTTCAGCGGGCATGCTCGGCTGACACAAACCGCGTCTCGCCGGTTTCCACCAGAGTGCGCGTGGCCTGCGCCGAAGCGTAGATCCACAGGATCTTCATGGGCTCGGTCTGCGAGCGGTTGCGGAAGCGGTGCGGCACGTTCGGCGGGATGAAGGTGGTGTCCATGGGCTTGAGTTCGTGCACTTCGGACTCGATGTCCAGCCAGGCGTCACCGCTGAGCAGCATCACGCTTTCCTCGCAGTTGTGGCTGTGGAAAGGGATGGCCGCGCCAGGCCCGAACTCGGTGATGCCGTTGATGAAGGTGGAAGAGCCGACCGACGGGCCCACCAGCGGCGTGGTGCGCGCGCCGCCGCCGCGGTCGTGGCTTTTGATCTGGTCTGGCCGCAGCACGGCAGGGCGTGCGGGGGTGGGGGTGGTGCTCATGGTTCAACTCCTAGCGGCAGGGATGCAAGTGGGGTTTCAGTTGGAGTGCTGGCTCGCAGGTGCAGCCTCGTACGCAACAGGTTCGTGCAAGGCGCTGAGCCCGGCAATGGGGTTTCCCCCGGTCAACAAATGCATGGTTCCACTCACGGTGTCATGGCCGCGGGCAAGCGGCCTGGTGAGATCAGTCGCCCTTGATGCCGTTGTCCTTGATGGCCTTGCCATAGCGCGCCAGCTGATCCCGCACGATGTTGGACATGGCCTGCGGGCTGCCGCCATCAGGCCTCAGCCCCACCTCGGCGAAGCGGCGGCGCATCTCCGGGTCGGCCAGGGCCTTGACCACTTCGGCGTTCAGGCGGTCGGTGATGTCCTTGGGCGTGCCCTTGGGCAGGGTGATGCCGAACCAGGTGCTGTACTCAAAGCCCTGGATGCCGGCCTCCTTCAGCGTGGGGGTGTCGGGGTATTCGGGGTGGCGCTGGTCGGCCATGACGCCGATCAGCCTGAGCTTGCCACCCTTGGCCAGTGCGGCCACCGTGGCGATGCCCTGCACGGTCACGTCCACTTGGCCGCCAGCCACGTCCAGGGCAGCCTGGCTGGCGCCGCGGTACGGCACGTGCTTGATGTCGACGCCGGTGTGCGCGGCGAACAGGGCCCCGCCCATGTGCTGCGGGCTGCCGTTGCCACCCGAGGCGTAGGTGTAGCGGCCGGGTGCTGCCTTGGCAGCGGCCACCAGATCGGCCGCGCTCTTCCAGGGCGAATTGGCCGCCACGGCGATGCTGAACTCGATGATGGCCACGCGCGAGACGTGGACGAAGTCGGTCATCGGGTTGAAGGGCGTGTTCGGGTTCAGGTTCGGCACCATGGTCAGGATGCTGTCGTTGAACCCGCCGATGGTGTAGCCGTCCGGCGCGGCTTTGGCCAGTTGCGAGGCGCCGATGATCCCGGCGGCGCCGACGACGTTCTCCACCACCACCGTCTGGCCCATGTTCTGGGACATCTTGGCGGCCAGCAGGCGCGCGGCCACGTCCACCGCACTGCCTGCGGCCAGCGGCACGACCATGCGGATGGGCTTGGCCGGATAGGCCTGGGCATGGGCCGTGGCTGACCAGGGCAGGGCGACAGCGCAGGCCAGGGCCAGGGCGGCGCGGCGAAGGGCGTTGTGGGGGCGGGTACTTTTCATGAGTTGCCTCGGGAAGAAGAGTGGAAGGGATGACGGTAGGAGGGGGTTGGAAAGGATCACGAGCGGTGTTTTAGGGTGCCGTGGGAGGACTTGAGGAGACGGGCGGTAACCAACGGCGTGTCGCTCAGGGATGCAGACCGAGCACGCGGATGGCGTTCTCGCCCAGGATGGCCAGGCGGTCGTCGTCGCTGAGCTCTGGCGTGTTCATCACGTGCGTGACCGGGTGTTCTTCCCAGGGAATGGGGTGGTCGGTTCCGATCATGATCTGGCTGCTGCCCACCTCGGCGGCCAGGTGACGCAGCGCTTCGCCCGTGAACACCAGCGCATCGAAGTAGATCTGCCGGATGTACTCGGTGGGGCGCTTCTTCAGCACGATGGCCGGGTCGCAGTTCTGCGGTGAGACGAAGCAGCTGCGGTCCATGCGCGGGGCGTAGGAGCCGAGGAATCCGCCGCCGTGCGCGCCCAGTACCTTCAGCTCGGGGAAGCGGTCGAACACGCCCTCGAAGATCAGCTTCTGCAGCGCGATGGTGGTGTCCAGCGGGTTGCCGATGACGTTGGACAGCCAGCCGTTGCCCTTGAAGCGCGCGGCCAGCTCCGGGGTGCTCTGCGGGTGGATGAACAGCATCACCCCCAGCTCCTGCGCCTTGGCCAGCACGGGGTGGAACTCGGCATGGCTGAAGTCGCGCCCGGCCACATTGCCGCCGATGGCTGCGCCCTTCAAGCCCAGGCGTCGTACCGCGGCTTCCAGCATTTCCACCGCCAGTTCAGGAAACTGCATCGGCAGCGAGGCAAAGGCTGCCAGACGGCGCGGCGCGTGCGCACACAACTCGGCCAGGCTTTCGTTGTGGATCTGGCAGATGGCCTGCGCGGTATCGCGGTCCTTGCGGTACCAGAAGGGGTTGATGCTCAGCACCTGCAGGTCGATGCCCATGCGGTCCATGGCCTCGAAGCGCGCGGCCAGTTGCTGCTCGACCTGCAGGAAGTGCTCGGGCACGCCCTTGACGGGCGGCAGCACCGCCTTGGCTTCCTCGCCCATCAGGTCCAGCGCCGCCTGGAAGTAGCAGTGGGCATGCACGTCCACGGTGCGGGCGCTCCGGCCCTTCAGGACCACCGGTGCGCGGCCGGGTTGCGCGCTGGCACCCAGGCTGGCGCCACCGCCCCCACCACCGTTGTCCGGCATGACGTTGCTGTGCAGCGGCAGCCCGGCACAGCCGCAGAACCAGAAGCCGTTGCCGTGGTGGTGGGTGGAAGATCGGGGGAAGAGCCAGCTCATGGGGTGTCGGAGACGGAGAACGATGAGGGCGCCGAGCGGTTGGCCATGGCGTCGGCCGCGCGCTGCACCGCGCGGATCATGCGGTTGTGGGCGCCGCAGCGGCACAGGTGCTTGTCCAGCGCCTGGACGATGGTCTCGCGCGAGGGGTTCGGCTCGCGCGCCAGCAAGGCTGCGGCCGAGGTGAGGATCCCGGCGACGCAGTAGCCGCACTGCGCGGCACGCTCGTCGCAGAAGGCGGTCTGCAGCGGGTGCGGCTGCTCTGCGGTGCCCAGCCCCTCCAGCGTGACCACCTGCCGGCCCTGCACCGACCACAGGGGCAGGTTGCATGCGGTCTGTGGCTGGCCGTCCACCAGCACCATGCAGGCGCCGCACTCGCCCTGACCGCAGCCGAACTTCGGGCCACTCAGACCTTGCTCGTCGCGCAGCACGGCCAGCAGCGGCACGGCGTCGTCGGTGTCGACGTTGCAGGGCTTGCCGTTGAGGTGAAAGGCGGGCATGGTCAAGCGCCTTCTGCGGCATGCACCGCCTGCAAGAGCTTGTCCGGGGTCAGCGGCAAGCTGCGCACCCGCACGCCCAGGGCGTCCGCCACGGCGTTGGCAATGGCCGCAGCCACCGGTCCCTGCGCGGCCTCGCCGGCGCCCAGGCTGGGTTGGTCGGGACGGTCCAGCACATGTACCCGCACCCGCGGCACTTCCGAGAACCGCAGCACGGGGTAGCTCTCCCAGCCCGTGCTGGTCAGGCCATCGGGCGTGAACGCCACCTGCTCCTTCAGTGTCCAGCTGGTGCTCTGCACCGCCCCGCCTTCGATCTGGTTGACCACGCCGTCCAGGTCCACCACCGTGCCCACGTCCACCACCAGGTCCAGATCCGTCACTCGTACGGTGTCGGTCACCTGCACGCGCGCGATGACGGCGCACCAGGCGCCGCTGTTCTTGTAGCGTGCCCAGGCCAGGCCGTGGCCCGTACCTTCGGGTGCGCGGGCCCGGTCGGCCCAGCCAGGTGAGCGCTCGGTCACCGCCTTCAGCACCGCCAGGGCCCGTTCATCGTCGAGATGGCGCTGGCGGAAGGCCAGGGGGTCCTGCCCCAGGGTGCGCGCCATCTCGTCCATGAAGCTCTCGATGGCAAAGACGTTGGCGTAGCCGCCCAGTGCGCGCATGGCCGAGGTGCGCAGCGGCATCACGGTCAGGCGATGGTTCAGCACCTCGAGGTGGGGCACCGTGTAGGCCGGCACGGCGTTACGGTCGGCCCCACCCCCGGCGGCCAGCGGCGGGTTGATGGGCAGGGGCAGGGCCGTGGCCTGCGCGCGCTCGCTGGCGGCCAGCAAGGTGGGCGCGCGGGCGCGGCCGGGGCGTGAGCTGTGCCCGTTGGACCACAACGCATGCCGCCAGTGGGTGATCTGCCCGGTGTCGTCCACCCGGGCCTCCAGGCGCACCAGTTGCGCGGCCCCCAGGGGGCTGTGGGTCAGCTCGTCTTCACGCGACCACAGCACGCGCACCGGCTTGCCGGTGCAGCGCAGCGCCATCAGCACCGCGTCCAGGGCCACGTCGTCGGCACCGTTGTGGCCGTAGCAGCCGGCACCCTCCACATGGTGAAGCGTGATGGCCTCCTTGGGTACCGGCAACGCTTCCTGTGACAGCGCCAGCACCAGGTCGTCACGCAGGTTGTGGATGCCCTGGCTGTGGGTCCAGACCTCCAGGGCCGCGCCATCCCAGCGCGCGATGGCGCAGGAGGGGCCGATGGAGGCGTGGGCCAGGTACGGCTTGAAGTACTCGCCCCGGAAGACCTGACCGTCTGACGGAAGTTCGGGTTCGCCACGCCGGGCGGACACGGTCTGCTCACAGGGCGCCTGTTGCAGGAAGTCGGGCAGGGCGTGGGGGTCGGGCAGTGGCGAGCCTTGTCCCCAGGGCAGGCGGCTGCGCAGGCGCTGCGCGGCGGCGTCGGCGTCACGCTCCCGCTCGGCCACCACGGCCACAAAGCGCCCGTCGGCCCAGGCCTTCACCTGCGGCATCTGCGCGTGCAGGTCTTGCAACGCGTCGGCGGCCGAGCCAGCCAGCGGCGTGTCCAGCAGCGGCGCACGCAGCACCCGCCCGTGCCACATGCCGGGCAGGCGCAGGTCATGAACAAAGCGCGGACGCCCCAGCACCTTGTCCTCCAGGTCCGGCCTGGGCAGCCGCGTGCGGCCCAGCAGGGTGCGGTCCTCGGGGCGCTTGGGCAGGTAGCGGCCGGTGTATTCCTGGTCCAGATCCGCTGCGGTCAGCAAGCTCCAGTAGTCGCCCAGCACCTGCCCGTCGGGTCCGATGACACGGCCCTCGTGCACCCGCAGTTGTTCGGGTGTATGCCCGCTCCTGGCAGCGGCCTTCTCAAGCGCCAGCCCCCGCATTTCCGCACAGGCGTGACGCAGGGCGCCGCCGCCGTCCTGCACCGACAGGCTGCCCGAGGTCATGCCCTCGTCCGGGCCGTGGGCAGTGCTGGCCGTGACCAGGGTGAGGGCCTCGGGAGGAAGGTCCACCTCTTCCGCCGCGATCAGCCGTAGCGCGGTGAGGATGCCCTGCCCCAGTTCGGCCTTGCCGGTGAAGACGTCCACACGCCCGCCCTCGGCCAGGCGGATCCACTTCGACAGTCTGCGGTTGGTGTGCAGGCTGCCCGGCAGCTGCGCCCGGCCGTCGGTACGGTCGATGACGAAGCCGCGTGGGGCGCTGGTGGCCATGGACATGGGGTGGGCGGCTCAGTTCACGGGTTCGTCAGACCAGCGGCGCAATGCCGAGTTCACCTGCCAGCGTGGTCATGTCGGCCACCACGCCTGCGGACAGCGGAATGCCCGTGGCCGCGTATTGCTGGCGCCGCTGGTGGCTCTGCTCGCCCGGCAGCCAGATGCGCTCCACGCCTGGCAGGCGCTCGGCACCGCGCAGGTCGCGCACCAGCTTGTCCACGGCGTGCTTGAAGTCCTGCGGGTCGCCAAAGGCGACCAGGTCGATCACCAGGATGGCCTGTCCGGTGTTGGTCACGCTCACATGGTCGGCGTTGAAGTCGATGACGTCGCGCCCCATGGCCGCGCCGCCCAAGGTGCCGGCCAACAGGCCGACGATGAGCGCCAGGCCGTAGCCCTTGTGCCCGCCGATGGGCAGGAGGAAACCTTCGCCCGAGCGGTTGGGATCCAGCAGCGGCTGGCCCTGGCGGTCGATCATCCAGCCCTCGGGCATCATCTCGCCGGCCTTGGCCTTGGCCTTGACCTTGCCGTAGGCCGCCACCGTGGTGGCCATGTCCAGCACCACGGGCGGCTCTTCGTCCGCCGGGATGCCCGCGGAGATGGGGTTGGTGGACAGCAGCATGTCCATGCCGCCCCATGGCGGGAGGTGGTTGGCATTGCCCACCGCGAAATACAGCCCCAGCATGTCGTGCTGCAGCGGCTTGCGGGCGTAAAGCGACGCCGGGCCGGCGTGGTTGCTCATGCGGGTGCTGACCCAGGCCACACCGGTGTCACGGGCCTTGGCGATGGCCAGGTCCACGGCCTTGCTGACCACCAGATGGCCCATGCCGTTGTCGCCGTCCACCACCGCCATGGCCGCCCGCTCACGCACCACCTTGATGTCCGGGTGGATGTTGATGCCCCCCGCCCGGATGCGCTTGATGTACTGCGGCAGGCGGATCACGCCATGTCCATCCGAGCCTTGCAGGTCGGCCTCGGCCATGAGCGAGGCCACCTGGGTGGCGTCGGCCTCGGGCAGGCCCTGGCTCAGGAAGGCTGACTGGATGAAGGCTTTCAGGGCCTCGAAGCGGACGGTGGCGGCAGGCATGGTCAAGGAGCCGGCAGGCTCGGGTCAGGATGCCATCAGGTTAGCAGTCGGGGCGCCGAAGTCCAATGCTGGATTTGGCCTTTGCCATATCATTTCGGCATCGCATCAGGGTGAACCCGGAGGCCGAACTTGCACCTGCGCACCCTTCGCAATTTCATCGCCGTGGCCGATGCCGGCAGCCTCACCGCCGCAGCGGCTGCAATACCGATCGCGCAGCCCGCATTGACCCGTCAATTGCGCGAACTGGAGCGCGAGACGGGCGTGCAACTGGTGCAGCGCTTGCCGCGCGGCGTTCGCCTGACCCCTGCCGGCGTGACCTTCTACGAGTCCGCTCAGCGCATCCTGGCCGAGGCCACGCAGATGAGCCAGCGCCTTGCGCGCAGCCGACCCGGCAGCCGCGCCAGTGTCACGGTGGGCGTGTCGCCCACGCTCGCGCGCGTGCTGTTGCCGGGCCTGTTCGAGCACTGTGCCAACAGTCCGCAGGACGTGGTGCTGCGCTCGCGCGAGGCCTTCACGCCCGCGTTGCTGGACTGGCTGGAGCGCGGCATCATCGACATGGCCGTGGTGACCAATCCGGAGTCCGGGCGCCCGCTGGCCCTGCAGCCGCTGCTGGGCGAACCCTTCGCCCTGGTGGCGCATGCCTCCTTGCGCGTCGGGCCGGTGGTGTCGGTGCCGCAACTGGCACGCATCCCCGTGCTGATGACCAGCTTGCACCGCGGCATCCTCGAGCGCCAGATGCGATCTCTGGGCAAGACCCTGAACGTGCAGGCCGAGATCGACTCGGTGGAGGCGATCCGGGAACTGGTGATGCGCGGACGCTGGGCCACCATCATGCCGGTGTCGGTGTTCAAGGCCCACCCGCTGCCGCCGGAGCTGGCGTTGTCTGAGATTTCAGGCGTGCAACTGAACCGGCTGCTGGTGCTGGCCACGCGGGCCGACCCGCGCCCGCCGCCGGCCCTGGCGCTGGTGCAGGAGATGCTGGACGCGGAGTTCTCGCGCCTGGTGCGTCAGGGCACCTTCAGCTTCGGGCCGGGGCAAGCAGAAAGCCCAGCACGGCCCGGTTGAAGGCCTGAGCCTGTTCCAGGTTGGGCAGGTGCGCGGCGTCGGCCAGCACCTGCAGCCGGGCGCCGGGCCAGTGCTCGGCGATAAGCTGCGCCATGGCGGGTGGTGTGCCCTGGTCCTGGTCCCCCACCAGCACCAGCGCGGGATGACCCAGGGTGCGCAGCCGTTCCAGTGTGCTGACGCCGGCGATTGCGGCACAGCATCCGGCGTAGCCTTCCACGGAGGTGCCGGCAATCATGGCGCCGATGCGGGCCATGAGAGCAGGCTCGCGGTTGCGGAAGGGTTCTGTGAACCAGCGCGACAGCGTACCTTCCACCAGGGCCGCCATGCCCGAGGCGCGCGCGGCCTGCGCGCGGTCTCCCCACATCTGCACGGCGTTCGGTGCACCCTGGCCCGTGGTGTCGGCCAGCACCACGCGGTCCAGCACCTCGGGGTGGCGCAGGGCCATCACCTGCCCGATCATGCCCCCCATGGACAGGCCCAGCCAGTGGGTACGCGCCACGCCCAGATGCGCCAGCAGGCCGCGCGCGTCATCGGCCATCTGCTCCAGGCTGTAGGGCCCTGGCGGGGCATCGGTCTGCCCGTGGCCACGCGTGTCCACGTTGAGGACGGTGAAATGCGCGCTCAGCGCCTCCACTTGGGGCGCCCACATGCCCCCGTGCGCGGCCAGCGAGTGGGACAGGGTGACCCACGGGCCCTGGCCCGAGATCTCGTAGTGGATGTCGATGTCGCCGATGCGTGCCTTCATGGAGCCTCCGTGCGCTGGGGTGGGGCGCTGTTCAGGGCTTGGGGCCGCCGCAGTCGGGCACCAGGCCGGTGGACTCGATGCCGGCGACGGCGCAGATCTCGTCATTGGCGGAGGTCTCACCGCTCACGCCCACCGCACCCAGCAACTGGCCTTGCGCATCGCGGATCAGCACGCCGCCGCGCACGGGCACCAGGTTGCCCTCGCTCAGGCCCTGCACCGCCTGGATGAAGCCCGGCACGTGGCCATAGCGCTTTTCCAGTTCCTGCCCGCCAAAACCCATGCCCAGCGCGCCCAACGCCTTGCCGCGCGCAATCTCGAAGCGGTACAGGCTGGTGCCCTCTTCGGCCAGAAAGGCCTTGAGCGTGCCCCGCGTGTCCAGCACGGCCACGGCCAGCGGCAGCATGCCGGCAGCGCGGCCTTTGACCAAGGTGGCCTGGGCGATCTGCAAGGCGCCGTCCAGCGCGATTGAGGAGAAGGAATGGGTGAGGGACATGATGAGGTGCCGGAGTTGAAGAGGGTGAAAGGATGGGGGAGAGGGCAGGACTGCTTTTCGGGCCGCCCGAAACCGTGCAGGCCCGGACCTGCCGTTCAGTGGCTGGGCGCTCCGATCGCTGCATTCACGCGCGGCATCACCTCGGTCGCGAACAGTTCCATGGAGCGTTTGCCCAGCGCCGGGTCCTGCCAGTCGTGGCAGGCATAGACCAGGGTGCCGAAGTCGCCCACCTGCTCGCGGAAGGCCAGGATCTGCTCGACCACCGAATTCACCGTGCCCGCCAGCACCAGGCGCTTGGTGACATGCTCGGGCGTCACCTCGCTGTCGGGCATGGCGGGGTCGGTCTTGAACACGTTACCGCGCCCACCGCCCACCAGCTTGCGCACCAACTGCTTGAAATAGAAGTGGTACGGCCCCCCGGCTTCGAGCGCGTAGCGCCGCGCCGTGGCCTCATCGTCGGCCACGAAGATGCTCTTGGCCACGCGCCAGCCGTCGGGCGAGGCCACCTTGCCCCCGGCGTTGCAGCCCTCCACATATTTCGGCCAGTGTGTCTTCACCCACTCGGGCATCAGGAAGTTGGCCGAGATCGGCCCCCAGCCGCGCTTGGCCATCTCGGCCACGCCTTGCGAGAAGGGCGCCACCGCCGTGCCCACGATGGGCGGGTGCGGGCGCTGGAAGGGTTTCATGATGAAGCCCTGGCCGATCTCCGGGATCATGGTCTTGCCCACCGAGACATTCCAGAATTGGCCCTGCAGGTCGTACGGCGGCTCGCTCTCCCAGATCTTCAGCACCATGTTGATGCACTCGACGAACATGGCGTTGCGGTCGCGGCCGAAGTTGCCGAACACCTCGGCGTCTGACATCAGGCCGCCCGGGCTGATGCCCATGATGAAGCGCCCCTGCAGCAGGTGGTCCAGCATCGCCGCCTGCGCTGCCACCGCCGCCGGGTGGCTGTTGGGCATGTTGATCGTGCCCGTGCCCAGCTTGATCTGCCGGGTCTGGCTGGCCAGCGAGGCCAGGAACATCATCGAGGAAGTGACGGTCTCGGCCGCGTCGGTGACGTGCTCGCCCACGAAGGCTTCCGAGAACCCCAGGCGGTCGGCCAGCAGCACGGCCTCCTGGTCCTCCCGCAGGGTCTGGCAGATGTCGCGCCCCGGAGGGTGCAGCGGCATCATGAAGGTGCTGTAGCGCATGGTGCGGTCTCTCCTGGGTTCTGTCGCAGGGCAGTGGTGGGGATCGTCAGGCGGCGCCGGCGGAGGTGGCCGGCGCTTTGGCGCGCGCGGCCAGGGATTCGAGGCTCACCCCCTGGGCGTAGTCGCCCTGGCAGTACAGCAGCGTGGGCCCCAGGCGGTGGCCGTAGGCCTCAACGCGGCCCAGGAACAGGATGTGGTCGCCCACCTCCAGGCGCTGCTCGGTGCGGCACTCGAACACCGCCGCGCAGCCCTGCACCACCGGCAGGCCGCCCAGGCCGGGCGCGTGCTCCACCCCCGTGAACTTGTCCGGTACCGCGCTGGCGAAGCGCCGGGACAGCTCGACCTGCTCGAGCGCGAGCACGTTGATGACGAAGCGGCCGGTGGCATCAAAGGCGGCCAGGCTGGGTGAGGCGCGGCGCAGGCTCCACAGCACGATGGGCGGCTGCAACGAGACCGAGCTGAAAGAATTGGCTGTCACTCCCACCGGCGAGCCCTGGGCGTCCAACGTGCTGACGATGGTCACGCCGGTGCCGAACCGGCCGAGCGCCCGGCGCAGGTCGGTGGCGTCGATGGGGGGTTGAGTGGTCATGTGATTACCGGGAAGTGATCGCTTGATCTGCGTCATGCCCCACCAGTCTGGGCAGCACCACGCGGGCTCCGGCGAGAAAATGCTCCACCGTCAGGCTGATCAGGGCGGGCAGGTCGTCCTGCACCGGCACGTCGAAGATCCACTGACGCTGGCCGAAGTAGAAGACGCGCGCATTGATGCCCCACACGAGCTCGATCTCGGCAGACTTCAGCGGCACGGCCGTCACGTCGGGCAGGCCGAACTCGTGGCGCAGTTCGGCCGCAATCGGCTCCAGGATGCGCTGGCGCAGCACCGTGAGGTAGCGGCTGTTGATGCTCTCGCCGCGCAGGCCCGAGAACATGAAGATGCGCACCCAGTCGCGCGTCAGGGCGGCCTTGGCGTATTCCACATACAACCGTGTGAGTCGGTCCTGCAGCGACACGCTGCGGTCGTGGATCACGCTCTCCCAGAAGGGGTTCCAACGGCCCATGTACACCACGTCGAAGACGCGGTTGATCAGGGCCTCCTTGTTGGGGAAGTACTTGTACAGCAGGGACTGCGTCACGCCCAGGCGCTTGGCCAGTTCGCGCGTGTCGCCGCCAAAGCCCACCTCGGCGAAGAAGTGCACGGCCTCCTGCACGATGTGCGCTTCGCGCTCGGGGGCGCTGAGCCGGCGTGCGCTGGTGCGGGGTTCGCTGGCCTTGCCACGCACGGCCCGGGCCGCGGAGGTGCTGGTGGCTGATTTGGTGGAGGTGCCTGCGCGCATGCCCGAGCCCGATGTGTGTTCAGGGTTGCGCCACGGCCACGGGTGCGCAGGCCTGGACAGACTTCATGATGGCTTCCAGCGAGGCGACGTTGGCGAGCATCTCGGTGGTCGTGACGGGGTAGGGTTGGACGCCGCGCACCGCCCGGGCGAAGGCCTCCAGGTTGAGCCTGACCGAGGGCGCCGGCGCGGCAAAGCGCGTGTGCCGCTCCTGCCCCCGCAGGGCCACCGTGATGTCCCAGCCGGTCGGGTTCTCGGGGTGCGTGCGGTCGCGGATCTCCACCCAGCCCTTGGAGCCGTAGACCGCGAAGCGTCCTTCGAAAGGCGTGGCCAGCACGGCGCTGATCATCGCGTTGGCGCCCTGCGGGAAGGCCATCATCACCGCCAGCGTGTCGCCGTTCTCGAAGTCCGAGCCCCGGGTGGCCAGGCGCGCCCAGACCGATTCGCAAGGCCCCAGCACCGCGATGCTGAGATCCACCAGGTGGATGCCCGTGGCCGTGAGCGGCCCCACGGGGGCGTGCCGGTTGGACAGGCGCCAGTTGTCTTTGGGCAGCGCGAAGAACTTGTCCTGGCTGAAGTTGGCCTCGATCTGCAGCACGGTGCCCAGCACGCCGTCATCGATCATGCGGCGCAGTGCTGCCACCTCGGGCTCGAAACGCCGCTCGTGCCCGATGCCCAGCACCCGCCCGTGCGCGGCGCAGGCCGCTACCGCACGACGCGCGTCTTCCACCGTCAGGCACAGCGGCTTCTCGCAGAAGACATGCAGTCCGGCCTGCGCGGCCGCGACGATCTGCCCGGCGTGCTGCTCATGGGGGGTGCACAGGATCACGGCTTCCAGGCCCGCCTGATGCAGCAGGGCCGGCGCGTCTTCGACCACCGCCACGCCTGACAGCATGGGGTCGTCGGCCATCAAGGCACGCGTCGGTTCGTGCGCCTCCGCCACGGCCGCCAACTCCAGCCACGGCGAGGCGGCGATCTGCCGCGCGATGGTCTTGCCCCACCAGCCGTAGCCCACCACGCCGGTACGCACAGGGCGTACCCCTTGCGCTGGCTGCGGGGCTGCGGAATGACTTGCGGCAGTGTGGTTGGAGTGGGTCATGGCAACCTCAGGCGGCCTTGCGTTTGACTACACTAGTCTAGCCCAAACCCCTTGTTGGAGATCAAATGAGCACCAAGCCCAAGGCCGCTGGCCCTGCCCAACCCTTGACGGCGGCGCCACTGCGGGTAGGGGTGCTCGGGCTGGGCATCATGGGGTCGGCCATGGCCGGCAACCTCCTGAAGGCAGGTTTCACGGTCTACGGCTTCGACCCGGTGGCGGCGGCCCGTGCCCGTCACCGCGCCGCTGGCGGACGCGTCTGCGCCGACCCGGCCGCGCTGGCACGTGGAGTGGACGTGATGATCTCCTCGCTGCCCAGCGCCGCGGCGCTGCAGGACTGCGCCCGCCAGGTGGCCGGCGCCGGCGCCAAGGGTCTGGTGATCGCCGAGACCAGCACGCTGGACATCGAGGACAAGCGCGCCGCCCGGGATGTGCTGGCGCGCGCCGGGGTGGTGCTGCTGGACTGCCCGCTGTCGGGCACGGGCGCCCAGGCAGTCCGCAAGGACCTGACCGTCTACGCCAGCGGGCCCGCGCGCGCCATCCGCCGCATGCAACCGGTGTTCGAGGGCTTCTCGCGCGAGCAGTTCAACCTGGGCGCGTTTGGCAACGGCATGAAGATGAAGCTGATGGCCAATCTGCTGGTGGCCATCCACAACGTGTCCACGGCCGAGGCCCTGCTGCTTGGCCAGCGCTGGGGCATCCGCCCGTCAGACGCCGTCAAGGTGCTGTCCGGCGGGGCGGGGGGCTCGCGGATGCTGCAGGTGCGCGGCCCGTTGATGGAAAACGAAGGCTGGAAAGACGCCACGATGAAGATCGCCGTGTGGCAGAAGGACATGAAGCTGATTGGTGACGCCCTGCGCGCCAACGGTGTGCCCGCACCGCTGTTCGCCGCGACCGTGCCGCTGTACGACGCCGCCATGGGCCTGGGCCACGGCCTGCACGACACCGCAGCAGTCTTTGACGTGCTTGCCAAGATGTCCTCGCCGCCGTCAGGCCCCACTACTGGCGCACCACGCAAAGCCCCCCGTCGAAAGGCCACCTCATGACGCTGTCGCTCAACCACTTCTCCATCCGCACGCTGGATCTCGAAGCCTCGCGCGCCTTCTACGTGGACCTGCTGGGCTTGAAGGTGGGCCCGCGCCCGGACTTTCCGTTCCCTGGGTTGTGGCTGTACCAGGGGCCGACCTCCAGCTACGCCCATGCGGCGGTTCACGTGATCGGGCTGGACCGAAACGACCCTTCCGGGCTGCAGGCCTACCTCGGTGATCGCGACGAGGCCAGCCTGCAGGGCAGCGGGGCGGTGGACCACGTGGCCTTCTTCGCCACCGACCTGCCCGCCATGATGGCCCGACTGCAGTCCGCCGGTGTGGCTTTACGCGAGCGCACGGTGCCAGGCGTGGGCTTGCACCAGGTCTTCCTGGACGACCCCAACGGGGTGATGGTGGAACTCAACTACCCCGTGAGCGAGAAGCAGGCTTGGGACGCGCAACGTGCCGCGCTCGGGGCGGCCGACATCAGCGCGGCAGCTTCTTCAGCGGCCTGAGGCCCCCGCTGACCCCGCTGGCTGAAAAAGGGTTGAACCCATGACGCGCATCGTGGTGGTGGGGGGGTCCCTGGGTGGACTGTTTGCCGCGAATATGCTGCTGCGCGACGGCCACGACGTGCAGGTGCTGGAGAAGGCCTCGGGGTCGCTGAGCGGCCGCGGCGCCGGCATCGTCACCCACGACGCCCTGGTGCGGGCCTTGCGCCGCAGCGGCGTGCCCTCTGAGGCCACGCTGGGGGTGGAAGTCCCTGGGCGGGTGATGCTCGCAGACGACGGCCGCACGCTAGACCGCCTGGACATGCCCCAGGTGCTGACATCCTGGAGCCGCCTGTACGACATGTTGCGCAGTGCGTTCCCCCCAGAGCGCTATCACCTTGGCTGCGCCGTGCAGGCGGTGTGTTGCATGGGCGAAGGCTGCGAGGTCCAGACCTCATCGCAGACCTGGCAGGCGGATCTGGTGGTGGCCGCTGACGGCATCCGCTCGGCCCAGCGGCAGCGCCTGCATCCGCAGGCACAGCCCCATTACGCCGGCTATGTGGCCTGGAGAGGTGTGGCGGAAGAGTCCGGTCTGTCGTCCTTCACCCGGCAGACGCTGTTTCCGTACTTCGGCTTCTGCGTGCCGCCGCGAGAGCAGATCATCGGCTACCCCGTCGCCGGAGCCGACCATGACACGGCCCCCGGCCGGCGGGCCTACAACTTCGTTTGGTACCGGCCCGTGCCGATGGGCCCAGTGCTCGACGACTTGATGACCGACGACGAGGGCGTGCATCACCCACAAGGCATCCCGCCGCACAAGGTCTCGCCCCGCCATGTTGCGGCGATGCGGCAGGACGCGCGGCGCCTGCTCGCACCGCAGTTTGCCGAGGTGCTGGAGGTCACGTCTCAGCCCTTCTTCCAGCCCATCTTCGATCTGGAGTCGCCCCAGATGCAGGCTGAACGCGTGGCCCTGCTCGGAGACGCGGCTTTCGTGGCTCGGCCCCACCTGGGTCTGGGCGTGACCAAGGCCGCCGAGGATGCCGTGGCCCTGGCCGATTCGCTGCGAGAACATGCGCGAATTGATGAGGCTTTGGCCGCCTACGAAGCGCTGCGGCGCCCCGCAGGTCAGTCGGCATTGGCCCGTGCGCGCTGGCTGGGCCACTACATGGAGCACGCCGGGGAAGAGGCGCCCGCCGACGCCCTGAACCCGGCCGATCGGCGCCATCTGGTGCTGCATGAGACCGCCATCGACCTTGAGCGCTACGGCCACCGCTCGGCTTTTGTTCCACCGTGTGCTGGCCTGCTGGCGACAGCGCCCCCCTGATCACCCTTTGGAGCCCCCGATGACCGACCGCGTCCCTGGTCCATTCAGTGACCCTGAAGACCGCCTTCCTCCCCTGGCCCCCGCCACCTGGACCGAGACGCAACGCGCGTGCGCCGAGGAAATCATCCATGGGCCGCGTGGGGCGCTGATCGAACCGTTCGTGCCGCTGCTGCGCAGCCCCGAACTGTGCACGCACGTGCAGCGCACCGGCGAGTACCTGCGCTACCGCAGCGCCATCGGGCTGCGCTTGTCGGAACTGGCGATCCTGGTGACGGCTTGTCATTGGAGGCAGCAGGTGGAGTGGTCCATCCACGCCCCGATCGCGATGCGCGAGGGTATTGCGCCGGAGGTGGTCGAGGCGCTGGCCGCAGGGCGGCGGCCCGACTACCAGCGCGCCGACGAGGCCCTGGTACACGACTTCACGCAGGAGTCCTTGCGCGAGCGGCGCGTGAGCGACACCACCTGGGCGGCGACCCGCGAGGTGCTGGGCGAGCAGGGCGTGGTGGATCTGCTGGGCATCGTGGGTTACTACACCATGCTGTCCATCGTGATGAACGGCGCGCAGACGCCACCGCCGCCCGACCGGCCGATGCGCCTGCCGCTGCTGCCTATTTCGTAGGCGGCTTCGTGGCCGGCTTCGCCGGCTTGGGTCCAGCTTTCACCTGCACCTTCGGCGGCTTGATCTTCAAGAGCCGCGCGGCGTTCCCGCCCACCACCAGCTCACGGTCGGCCTTGGGCAGGCGCTTGATCTCGGCGATGGTGCCCAGCGGATCGTCGTCGGCCATGTCGTAGGGGTAGTCGGTGCCCAGAATGACGTGGTCGGCGCCGAAGCGCTCGATCAGCCGGCGCACCATCAGCGGGTCGTGCGTGATGGTGTCGAAGTAGAACTTCTCCAGGTACGACGACGGCTTGCGCTTGATGATGGTGCGCGTGTCCGGTCGGGCGCGCCAGGCGTGGTCCATGCGCGCCCAGTAGTGGGCGATGAAGCCGCCGCCGTGCGCCACCAGCACCTTGAGCTTGGGGTGGCGGGCCATCACGCCGTCGAAGATCAGGTGCGACACCGCCACCGTGGACTCCAGCGGGTTGCCGATGACGTTGTTGAAGTAGTGGTTGCGCAGCCGCTCGCCGTCAGAGAAGCCCAACGGATGCATGAAGATCAGCACGCCCAGTTCCTCGCAGCGCGCGAAGAACTTCTCCAGACCCAGCGAGGGGTCGGTCAGGTTCTTGCCGTTGACGTTGGTGCAGATCTCCACCCCGCGCAGGCCGAGGTTCTTGACCGCGTGGTCCAGTTCACGCACCGCCAGATCGGCGTTCTGCAGCGGCACCGAGCCCAGGCCGACGAAGCGGTCCGGGTGGCCAGCCACCACCTCTGCAATACCTTCGTTGACCTCGCGGGCGAGTTCGGCGCCCAGGCCCGCCTCGGTGAAATAGAAGAAGTGGTACGGCGCCGGGCTCACCGCCTGCATGTCCACGCCCATGCGGTCCATGTCTTTCAGTCTTTCCGTCACACCCGCCAGTTTCTGCGCGCGGGTGGCCATCTGCTTGACGTTGGTCTCGTTGGTCAAGGCATTGGCATAGATGACGGTGGCGTCATGTTGCGCGGCGTTCAGGTGCGCGGTCTTGGCATTGACCTTCGGGTTGAGGTAATGGCAATGCAGGTCCACCACCAGGCTCTTGCCGCGGCTGTTCCTGACGATGGGCCGCGCGCTGGCGGCCGGGCCGGCCTTGGTGGCCAGGGCGCTGAAGGGCCGGTGCTGGTGCGTCGGGTCCGTGCAGTGGGGCAGGCAGGTATAGAACACGCGGGTCTCCTGAGGTGAAAGCGGGCCTGTGGCGGACACACAAGGCGAACGTGGGCTCGCGTTTGTTTATCCTATGATAAGCCGCAGGCAGGTGGCATGTGCCGCGCCCGGCAAGACGGTGGGGGCACGTGCGCCGGTTTCATCGGCAGTGGGGCACTGAGGAGAGCAGCATGAGGATCGGTTTGGCCGGAGCAGGCAAGATGGGCAGCGCGATGGCCAGGCGCCTCATGTCCAGTGGCCAGCAGGTGACGGTGTGGAACCGCACCGCTACGCGCGCCCAGGGCCTCATCGACGAAGGCGCTGCCTGGGCGTCGACACCCGCAGAGCTGGCCGCATCATGCGACATCGTGCTCACGATGCTGATCGACGACGCCGCACTCGACGGGGTGTACCTGGGCACTGATGGCTTGCTGTCGGCGCCGGTGGCAGGGCGCCTGTTCATCGACATGAGCACGGTGGCCCCAGCCCAGCCGCAGAAGATCGGCGCCAGGGTACGGGCCGCCGGGGCCCGCTTTCTGGAGTGCCCCGTGGGTGGCAGCGTGGGGCCGGCGCGCGAGGGTCGCTTGTTGGGCTTCGTGGGCGGCGGCGAGGAAGACCTGGCCTTGGCCCGCCCGGTGCTTGAACTGCTCTGCCGGCGCATCGAGCACGTGGGGCCCCTGGGTGCCGGGGCGTCCATGAAGCTCGCGATCAACCTGCCGCTGATGGTCTATTGGCAGACGTTCTCTGAGGCGCTTTCCCTGGTGCAGCCGCTGGGGCTGGACCCGGCGCGCGTGGTGGACATTCTGGCCGACACCTCGGGCGGCCCGAACATGCTCAAGGTGCGCGGCGCGGCCATCGCTCAGGCCCTGGCCGGCACGGGCAACGGCGCGGTGAGCGTGGACGTGGCCACGATGCGCAAGGACATGCGCGCGATGCTGGCGCAGGCGGCTGAACTGCACGCCCGGCTGCCGCTGACCGAACTCGCGCTGCGCACTTTCGAGCAGGCGGCCGCGCAGGGCCTGGACGCTGCGGATTGCACGCAGTTGCCGGTGTGGTGGTTGAAGGGCGCCGGCAAGACCTGACCTGAGACGGCGCTGGGCCTGGCCTCACCGGCTGCTCGTTGGAGTCTGTTCTGACTGCGCGGCCGGACTGGCGGCCGCCACAGCACTCATCAGATTGCGGATGGTCCCCGCCTCGATGTGGCGTGTGATGAAGACCAGACGCGTGCCGGTGTCAGTGCTGGGCCAGCGGTCCAGCTCCACCGGGTCGTGGAAGATGTGCTGAACGCCCTGCACCACCACGGGCTTGCCCTCCACGTTGACGATGCCCTTGACCCGCAGCAGGTCCGGCCCGCGCAGGGTGGTCAGCAACTCCAGCGCGGCACTGAACGCTGGCCAGGCGAAGGGCGTCTCGAAGCGCAGTGACAGTGTGCGGATCGACGCGTCATGCAGGGCGGGGCGCTGTCCCAGGTGGCGCTCGCCGGCGGCGCCTTCTCCCGCCAGGGGCTCACCCAGAAAGCTCAGTGTGGCCTGGCTGGCCCGGGCACTGGCCAGGCCCAGGCCGGTCAGCTCTGCAGGGTCCACCTCGCCGTGCAGCAGAGTGCTGACCGGTGCCCGCGGGTTGAGGGCGCGCACCGCCTGCTCCACGGCCTGGCGCCTTGCTTCGTCCACCAGATCGGCCTTGGTGATGAAGACGCGGTCGGCCAGCGCGATCTGCTTGGCAGGCTCTCCATGGGCGGCCAGTTGCTGCAGTGCCTGCGCCCCGTCCACCAGCGTCACCAGTCCGTCCAGGCGGAACTGCGCGGCCAGCAGTGTGTCGCTGGCCAAGGTCTGGACCACCGGTGCGGGGTCGGCCAGGCCCGTGGTCTCGATGATCAGGCGGTCAAAGTCCGGGATCTCCCCTGCATGCCGGCGCGCGAAGAGATCTCTCAGCGTCTCCTGCAGGTCCGTGCGTACCGAGCAGCAGATGCAGCCGTTGGCCAGCAGGGCCACGTTTTCCGAGGCCATGGTGACAAGATCGTGATCGATCCCGATCTCGCCCACCTCGTTGATCACCACCGCCGCGCCGGCCATGGCCGGGTGGCGTACGAGCCGGGACAGCAGCGTGGTCTTGCCGCTGCCCAGAAAGCCGGTGATCAGCGTGACCGGGATGCGGCCGGCCAGGGGGTCTCGGGTGAACACCGTGGTCTGCAGGTTCTGCGGGGTCTGGAACAGGCGCTGACGCTGACCCTCTGTGGATCAGATGTTGAGTTCCAGCACGTACAGCCCGCCCGTGAAGCGGTCCACGGTGTAGACGATGCGCCGCTCGTCGACAAAGACGTCGTTGAGCTGGATGGCGCCGGCCGGTGAGAGCTTGGGCGCCCCAGGCACGAAGTACGCCACCTCTTCCACGCGGTAGGGGTTGGAGGTGTCGTACACGCGCACCCCGGCATTGAAGAAGGTGCCGATGATGAGGTGATCGGAGCGGAACGAACCCGGCCCGGGCAGGTTCTCGTGCAGGTTGTGCGCACCAAAGCGCCCGCCGCGCTTGGCGAAGGCTTCCACCGGCGGAGCGGGGAAGGTGCCGATGGGCACCGGGCTGGCCTCGTTGCGGGCGTCCAGCACCCACACCAGCTTGGGCCAGTCGGCGCCGTTGTCCATCACGCACTCGTCGCTCACGATCCACAGGCCACGGTCGAACAGTGGCAGCAGCGTGTGCGTGAAGCCGTTGAAAGGCGGCGAGGGGTTCCACGACGACACCACCTGGATGTCCGACGGGTTGGCGATGTCCAGCACGAAGGCGCCGCCGTCGATGTAGCCCACGTAGGCGCGGTCCGGCCGCTCAGGGAAGACGTTGGTGTTGTGGGCGCGAAAGCCCATGTCAAAGGGCTTGGCCAGCCGGGTGGGGGGCGGCGCAGCATCGCCCTCGCGCGTGCCGGGCATCCACCAGCGGCCCTTCTCGAAGGGGCGCGTCGGGTCCGACACGTCCAGGATGCGGTAGCACTGGTCGTCCAGCGGGTTGCGGGGCTGGAAGTCGCCCGCGCCGGCCGCCATATGGATGGTGTTCGGCTCCACGAACCACAGCGCGTGCACGCCGCGCGAGTGCGGCCCGGAGCAGTCAAAGTGCGACAGCAGGCGCGGCGTCTCGGGCACGCTGATATCGAACAGGTCCACGCCGGCCGGCTTCAGGCCCACGGTGCTGGTCTGGTAGGCCACGGCCAAGGTGTCGCCCACGACATCCAGGGAGTTGGAGCGCAGCTTCATGTGGGGCAGGTCGGTCTGCACCACCACCTTGGGGTTGCGCGGGTCGGTGACGTCCACCCCCGTGAAGTTCTTGGGCGCCGACTCGTGCGCCAGCCACATGATGCGGCGGCCATCGCGCGTGAGCTGCATCGCCATGCCCTCGCCCAAGCCACCGTACCCTTGCAGGGTGTGGTGGGACAGCAGCTTCATGTTCAAGGACAGCGTGCGGTCAGCCTGGGCAGCGGGTGAAGGAGCGTTCAACATGCGGGAAACTCTCAATGCTCATTGAGCGCTTGATCATATAGCCTGACATGGTTGGAGCGAACTTATCCTGCCTCATCATCCCCCCTTGTTCACTTGAGGAGCGACCGATGCAATCCGTGTTGACTTCACGCCGCCGTGTGGCTGGCGGTCTGTTTGCTTGTGCGGCCTTGATGGCGGGCCTGGCCCCGGGCCTGGCGACTGCACAGGCCTTTCCGAACAAGCCCGTTCGCCTGGTGGTGACGTATCCGCCCGGCGGCAGTTCCGACCTCATGGCGCGCATCATGGCGGGCAAGCTCTCCGAACTGTGGGGCCATCAGGTGCTCATCGAGAGCAAGCCCGGTGCCGCAGGCTCCATCGGCATGGAGTTCGCGGCGCGTCAGGCCGCTGATGGCTACACCTTCGTCATCGGCAACCTCGGCCCGGCCGCGGTCAACCCGCTGATCAGCAAGGTACCGTACAACATGGACAAGGACTTCATTCCCGTGATGCTGACGGCCACCGGCCCGAACATCATGGTGGTGCCGGCCAATTCCCCCTATCGCACCCTGGCCGACCTGCTGGCCGATGCCCGGGCCAAGCCCGGAGCCGTCAGCTTCGGCACCAGCGGTCCGGGCAGCATGTCGCACCTGTCCACCGAGTTGCTGATGCGCGAGGCCAGGATCAAGATGGTCAACGTGCCCTACAAGGGCGGTGGTCAGGCCGTCAACGATCTGCTGGGTGGCCAGTTGGGCTTCATGATCTCCGATGCCTTGCCGGTGGCGCAGTTCATCAAGACCAACCGCCTGCGGCCCCTGGCCATCACCAGCGGAGCCCGCTCGCCCCTGTTCCCGGACATCCCCACCTTCGCCGAAGGCGGGGTGCAGGGCATCGTGGCCGAGAACTGGTGGGGTGCTTTCCTGCCGGCCGGCACACCCAAGGCCATCGTGGACAGCTATCTCGCGGCCTTGACCAAGGTGATGGCCGACAAGGAGCTCATCGAGAAGTTCGCCGGTCTTGGCGTGATGGCGCGCTCCGGCACTCAGGCTGACTTCCGCACCTTCCTGGCGGCAGAGACGTCCAAGTACGCCAAGCTGGTGGCGGACAACAACATCAAGGCGGACTGAGCATGGGCACGCCCGCAGCCTGCGGCGTTGTCCCGCCTTTCCTGTGACGAAGGACAGCAAGGCGGACGCACCCGTGCGCAGGAGGCTGGCGCCCGCGGAGCGTGAGCGCCAGATCCTGGAAGGGGCGATCGCCTACTTCTCGGAGGCGGGGTTTTCGGGTCAGACCCGGGAACTTTCCCGCCGTCTGGGCATCACCCAGCCGCTGCTGTACCGCTACTTCCCCAGCAAGCAGGCGCTGGTCGAGAAGGTCTACCAGACCGTGTTCCAAGGCCGCTGGAACCCGGCCTGGATCCCGCTGCTGCAAGACCGCAGCGTGCCCTTGCGCGAGCGACTGGTGGAGTTCTACCGGCAGTACGCCCAGGCCACCTACCGGCCGGAGTGGATCCGCATCTACATGCATGCGGGTCTGTCGGACCCCACGCTGAATCGTCGCTACATCCGTCTGGTGCGACGGGAACTGCTGCCGGTGATGTGCGCCGAAGTCCGGCATCATTGCGGCCTGCCCGTTGCCACGGAGGGCCCGGACGAACAGGAGATCGAATTCGTCTGGAACCTGCACGGCGGCATCTTCTACCAGGCCGTGCGCCGCCATGTGTACCGCACCCGCGTCTCGGTGGACTTCCAGACGCATGTGGGTCTCGTGGTCGACAACTTTCTGGCCGGAGCCCGGTCGGTCTACCCCCGCTTGCTGGTCAGGACTGCGCCAGCTCCCTGACGTCGGCGATCACTTTCTGGCCGAAGTCGGCGGCATCCAGGCAGGCCAGCACCTTGGCCGCCGCCGCATCGGCGCTGTCCAACTGGCCCTGGGCCTTGAGGCCGGCGAAGCGGCCCTGGCTCGAAAAGCGTGCCGGGTCTGCGCCACGCAGTTGCACCTGCATGTCGGTGTCGATCACGCCGGGGGCCAGCGAAACGATGCCCGCGCCGTGGGGGCGCTCACCTTCCTCCAGCGCCAGCGCGCGGCTGAAGTGGTCCAGGCCCGCCTTCGCGGCACAGTAGACGGCGCTGCCGGCCATGGCAAAGCGTCCGAGACCGGAAGAAATGTTGAGCACCTTGCGCGGCACGGTGAGGTCGCCGCTGGCCGCCAGGAAGGCGCCGGTCAGCAGCATCGGCGCCTCCAGGCTGGCCCGCATGGCGGCGGACACGCTGGCCGCGTCGGCACCGGAGACCGGCCCGGGTTCTACCAGCAAGGCCGCGTTGTTGATGAGGTGCAGCGAAGCCACCTGCGCTCGCGGCAGGCCCAGCACCCAGGTCTTCAGGCGCGCTGCGGCCTCGGCAGGCTGCGTCAGGTCCACGGCCCACTGCTCCAGATTCGCACCGAGGCGGGTGGCTTGCGCAGCCAGATCGGCGTTCGGTGAACGTTGCAGCGTCAGCACGCGGTGGCCGCGCTGCAGCAAATGACGCGCGATGCCCAGTCCCAGGCCGCGCGAAGCGCCGGTGATGATGCTGCAGGGTGTGGGTCGAGAGTCTGTAGGAGCAGGGTTCATGGGCCACAGCATACGTCTGCCGTGAGGAGGGAGCGAAACCAGCGCTGGGCCTGCCTTTCACCTGCAGGTGCGGCTCAGAAAGGGGCAGCGCTGTGCAAGCTTATGGTCTGCTCGGTGTCGGGGTGGGGAAACGACAGCGCCGTGGCGTGCAGCAGCAGCCTGCTCGAGCGAGCGTGGGTGTCTTCGTCCGCGTACAAGTCGTCGCCCAGAATGGGGTGGCCGATGGCCGCGAGGTGCACGCGCAACTGGTGCGAACGGCCGGTCACCGGCCGCAGTTGTACCCGGGTGCAGTCCTGCCCCTGCAAACCCTGCGGCTCCAGCAGTTCCCAGTGCGTGAGCGAAGGCTTGCCGCGCTCAAGGTCGACCATTTGCCGGGGCCGGCGGGGCCAGTCTGCGATCAGGGGCAGGGCGATCGATCCTCGCGCCTGTGGCGGCCTTCCTCGCACCACGGCCACGTAGGCCTTCTCGACCCGCCGCTGTTCGAAAGCGCGGTTCAGCACGCGCTGCGCCTGCAGCCCGCGGGCAAACAGCAGCAACCCCGAGGTGGCCATGTCCAGTCGATGCACCACGAGGGCATCGCCGTACAGCGCCTGCACCCGGGAGGCGGCGCAGTCCTGTAGCTCGGGCGTTCGTCCGGGCACCGAGGGGAGTCCGGCAGGCTTGTCCACCACCAGCAGGTGTGGATCCAGATGGACGATGAAGGGGCGTTCCATGCGTGGCAAGCTTATCGTCCCGGCATGGTCAGGTGCTGCCGCGCCTGTCCCCAGGATCGTTGAGGCCATTGCGATGTCCCTAACATCCACTATGTCGAAAGGGGAGTAGCGAGCAGCGCCTGCTGCCGCGGCCCCCCGTCAATACGGCATCCGGCGCCCGCTGGAAGCCCGGGACCGCAGGGGCACCCCCCGCAAGACCTTTCGGCGCGAACCTCAACCCATTCTCAGGAGTGTGTCCATGGACACGATCGCGCCGCTTTGGCTGTGGATTTTCTTTGTCGCGTCGGTACTCGTCGCGCTGTATGTCGACTTCGTGGTCCTGCGCAAGCAAGGTGCCCACGCCGTCTCGGTCAAGGAGGCGCTGAACTGGTCCGTTGTCTGGGTGGGCTTGAGTTTCGCCTTCAACGGCCTGTTCTGGTGGGCGGTGGCGCAGGACCACGGCGCGGCCACGGCCAACACCAAGGCCATGGAGTTCCTCACGGGCTATCTCATCGAGAAGAGCCTGGCAGTGGACAACATCTTCGTCTTCCTGATGATCTTCACCTACTTCGCCGTACCTGCGGAGTTCCAGAAGCGGGTGCTGATGATCGGCATCATCGGGGCCATCGTGCTGCGCACGGTGATGATCCTGGCCGGTTCCTGGTTGATCTCGGAGTTCCACTGGGTGCTGTACGTCTTCGGTGCCTTCCTGGTCCTCACGGGCATCAAGATGTGGTGGGCTTCGGGCAAGGAGAACGATCTGGAGTCCAACCCGGCGCTCAAATTGCTGCGCCGCCTGATGCCCGTCAGCAAGAACTTTGACGGCGAACGCTTCTTCACCGTCGAGAACGGCAAGCGCATCGCCACGCCGCTGTTGCTCGTGATCGCCCTGGTGGGCCTGACCGACGTGATTTTCGCGGTGGACTCCATTCCCGCGATCTTCGCCATCACGACCGACCCCTTCATCGTGTTGACCAGCAACATCTTCGCCATCCTGGGCCTGCGGGCGATGTATTTCCTGCTTGCGGCGGTGGCAGCGAAGTTCCACCTGCTGAGCTACGGCCTGGCAGTGATCCTGGTCTTCATTGGCACCAAGATGATGCTGATCGACGTCTTCAAGATCCCGGTGGCCGTATCGCTGGGCGTGGTGGTGGCCATCCTGGCCGGTACGATGTGGCTGAGCTTGCGCACGGCGCCCAAGCTTCCCGCCCCTGCGGCTGCAGAGGGTGCCGCCGGCAAGGAGTAAGCCTCACCTGTCCAGGCGCAAGGCCTGGATGCAGTTCGGCGCCGCCTGTCCTGGCCCTGAGGAGGGGTCGGGCTGGCGGCGACAGTCTTTCTGGGGTGTGCCGAGCGTGCGCGCGCGCGAGGGCTCGTGACTGCGTGTGGCTGCGCATGGGTACAGCGGCGCATTCCAACGTCAGGGTCGCAGGTGACCTCTTGCACGGCCGTGTTGGAGCCGGGCACGCCCTGGAGTCAAGGCGCGAGCGGCGTGCCCTGGTCTGCTTGTGATTTGGAAGTGAATCGCCTGGCAGCTCGCAGGCGGTACGGCTGCTGTGAGCCGCTCTTGCAAGCCATCCGGGCTGTACGGCCGCAGGCAGGCAGACCGTGCCCGAAGGTCGTCGTTCCCTTTGGAAGATGGCGGGTCTTGCGCTGCCAGGAAACAACCTTGGGCGAAAAAAAGCGGGGCCCGCTGGGCCCCGCCTGAGAGTTCGAAAGGACTCTGCTGAACTTACTGAGGCTGCTGGATCCCGGCGATGGCCCAGCTGCCGGCGTCGCCTTCGGGCTTGACCAGGTGCCAGACCTCGTCGAAGCCCTGTGCCGCAGCACCGGCTTCCTCGCGCACCAGACCCTGGAAGCGGACGCTCACAATCTGTTTGCTGTCTTCCACCGCGTAATCGATGACCTGCGCTTCCACGCGCTCGACGTCGGTCTGCTGGGTTGCGGCGCCACGCTCCTGGATCTCCAGGCGGATGGCGGCAAACATCTCAGGCGTGGTGAACTGACGCAGGTCGTCCAGGTCACGCGCATCGTTGGCAGCTTGCAGGCGGATGAAGATCATCTTGGCCACGCGTTCGAAGGCCGGCAGGTCAAAACCCTCGGGCAGTTGGGGACCGGCGGCCGCTTCCGGCACGGCCGTCACCGCAGCCTCGAACGCTGGTGCTGCGGGCTCGGTGGAGCCGCCCAGTGCGCGCAGTGGCTGACCGGTCACGGACACGTCGGCCGCAGCCGGCGTGAAGGCGCTGCGCTGCGTGGTGGTGGCAGGTGCAGGCTCCAAGGCCGGGGCCTGGGCTGTGGCGGACTCAGCGGCTGGCGTCCAGCGCGTTGCCGTACCGGCGGCCCCGGTATTCGAAGCCCCCGCGGTGGCCAGGGCAGGCTCTTGCCGCGCACCGCGGCCGAAGCGCCGCATCAGGAAGGCGATCAGGAACACGGCGGCCACGGCGAGGAGGGCCAGCATCAGGAAGTTGGCGAAAGCCTCGCCCATGCCCAGATGGCTCATCAGGGCGGCCAGACCCAGACCCGCGGCCAGGCCCGCGATGGGCCCCATCCAGGACCGCTTGGCGGGGGCGGCGGCAGCCGTGGCACCGGCGGCGGCCGGCGTGGCTGCAGGCGTCGGAGCCGTCTGTTGCGGCGCGGCCTGCTTGGGTGGCGGCGTCTGGGGCGCAGGCTGGGCTGGCGCGCTGCGCTGCATGCCTTGGGACTTGCCGCTGCCCAGGCGCTTGGCCTCGGAGAGCATCGGCGTGGAGGTGGCGAGCGCCACGACCAGGGCGCCCAGCAGCCAGTTCTTCATGTCGTTTCTTCCTATGGAGTTGGGATGGCGGGCGCGGAACGCCCACGCCTGCATTGTGTAGTGTCCTGGAACTCGGACCCGGGGCCAAACTTCGCCTCGGGTACCCCTAGGGTCATTGTGGAGCCGTCACGGACGGGCCTGGTTGGATGCAGGTTTCCCCGCCTTCACGAAAGCCTTTGTTGGCGGCAACATGCTTGTGTGATTCTCGTTGCAATAGTTTGTGCATGCCTGCCAGTGCAATGAAGGTCTGGTTCAGCGGAGAGTGGCCTTCGGGTCGTCGCCAAGTGCCGGGTGGGCGCAGGCCCTCGGGCCGGTTGGGGTGGGTCCTGGCGATCTTGTTGTTCCTGCTGACGGCCGCACTGGGCCTGGCCTGGTGGGCGGCGCCGGAGTTCCTGCGCCAACAGGCGGAGTCGCGCGGCAGCGAGCTGCTGGGCCGTGAGGTGAGGCTGCAGCGGGTGGAGTTGGGCCTGTTCCCCCTGCGGATGCAGGCCCATGGGCTGGTGCTGGAGGCGCAGGCTCCGGCGACGTCCTCGGGGGCGTCCTCGGGGGCTTCCATCGGTGCGTCCTCGAAGGGCAGCCCCGCTGCCGTGCCTTTGCTGCGTCTGGAGCGGCTGGCGGTCACGGTCGATGCCTGGTCCTTGTGGCACAGAGCGCCCGTTGTCACGCAGCTTGAGGTCGATGGCCTGCAGGTGCACGTGGCGCGTACAGCCTCTGGTGCCTGGAGCGTGGACGACCTGCGGCGCCGGTTCCAGCCGGCACCAACCGCTCCCGCGCAGACCGGCCCGGGCCTGCCGTTGACGCTGCGCAATGGCGCTGTGAGGGGAGCGCGCCTGACCCTGGAGGACGCTCAACTCGGGCAGCGTCACGTAATCACCGACCTGCAAGTGACGCTGCCGTGGTGGAGCAACCGCGCCGAGGATGCCGAGCAGGCCGTGCAGCCCCGACTGTCGATGCGCCTGAATGGCGCGCCCGTGAGCCTGGAGGCTCAGGCCTGGCCGCTGCGCCAGGCGCCCTTGGTGCAGGCGCGGCTGGGCGTGGCCGAGCTGGCGTTGGCACCCTTGTGGCCGTGGCTGCCGCCGGACCTTCCCTTGCGGCCCCAGCAGGGACGGTTCAGCGCCGAGTTGTCCGTGCGCGCAGAGGCCCCCGGGGCTTCGGCAGCGAAGGCGGGGTGGCAGTTGGGCGTGGAGGGCTCGGCCTCCTTGAATGAGATGGCACTGCTGCATCCCGGCGGCGCACCCATGGCTTCATGGCAGCGCCTGTCTGTGGAGATCCAGGAGTTGCTCCCCTTGCAGCGACGGGTGCACCTGGGCGCCGTGCGCCTGGAAGGGGCACAACTGCACGTGCGGCGCGAAGCGGGGGGGCAGCTCGAATGGGCCTCCCTCGGCCAGAGCGGGCCTCCTGCCAGGCCTTCCAACCTTGCAAGAACTTCCGAAAGGGCCAAACCTGCCACGCCTGCAGCGCCCGCCGAACCCGCCCAATCCAGTGACAGCCCGGCTGCATGGGACGTTCTCACCGGCCCGGTGGTGGTGGACGCCCTGCAGGTGCACTGGACTGACCAGACGATGCGCCCGACTCTGCGAGCCAGCGTGAACCCGCTGAACCTGCGGGTTGGGGCCCTGGCCTGGCCCACGCGGGGGGACGCTGCCTTCCCCTTCGAGCTGGACGCCCTGCTGCAGCCGCCTGACACCCGCCCAGCAGGTCGGCAGGTTGCCGTGCCGGTGAACCTGAAGGGCACGTTGTCGCCTCAGCAGGCGCAGTTGGCCTGGCGTCTGGGGCCGGTGGCCCTGGCGCCCTGGCAGCCGTACCTGCGTGGCCTGCTGGAGCCGGCCCTGCAGGGCGCCTTGACGGCCTCGGGAGAGCTGGATTGGGCCGCCGGGCCGCGGCCCCGCCTGCAAGCTGCCGTGCGCTCATTCCAGCTCGACGACTTCGAGGCCCGTCAGGCCCCTTCGAACGCGCCTGGTCTGGCCTGGAAGTCTTTGGCTGCCGAGGGCGTGCGAGTTGATGTGCTGGCGCGGCGCGCCGTGGTCGGGCAGATCACCTGGCGCGAGCCCGCCGTGGCCTTGCGCCGTGGGCGCGATGGGTCGGTCGGGCTGGTGGGCTGGTCCGGCTCGGGGCCTGCTCCCGGGCCTGGAGTCGCCGCCGTTCCCGCAGCATCTGCGGCTGGAGCCCGCCCCGCCGACACCCCTGCGGCCTTGCCGCGCAAAGGCCTGTCGCGCGCCGATGCCGCGCCGCCGGTGTGGCGGCTGGAACTCGAGCGCCTGCGCATGGCGGGCGGCCGGGTGGACGCCGTGGACGAGCTGGTGCTTTCAGACACCGAGCCCGGTGCTCCCTGGGCCCTGCAGCTGCGCCCCGTGTCGCTGGAAGTCGACCGCCTCGCCTGGCCGCCCGGCGCCACCCCCACCGATGTGCGCCTGGCGCTGCAGTGGCCTCAGGGTCACCAGCGGCAGAACCTGCCAGCGGCAGCGGCGCCGGGTGCTGAAGCCGCGCCGCCCGCTTCGGCCCGTGTGGCAGGCCGTCTCCGCCTGGACGCGCCGGGTTTCCAGGGCACGGTGCAGGTGGAGCGCTGGCCGCTGCACCGGTTCGAGCCCCATCTGGTTCACCTGGGCGTGGCCCTGCCGGTGAAAGTGGCCCGCGCCGAGCTGGGCCTGGAAAGCCAGATCGATGTCCGCCTGGGCCCGCAGGGCTTGCAGACCTCTGGCGAGGGTTCGGTGCGGGTGGCGGACGTGAGGGTGCTGGCCGCGTCCGAGGGCTCTGCGGCCGGCTCGGCCGTGCCCGACGAGCTGGCGGCGTGGAACCTGCTGCTGGTGCAGGGGCTGCGTTGGCAGGTGACCCCAGGGCAGCAGCCCCGGGTGGACGTGGGCCTGGTGCGCCTGTCCGACTTCTTCGCTCGCCTGCAGGTCACTGAAGCCGGCCGCCTGAACCTGCAGGATGTGACCGCCCCCCGGCCCGGGGCCGCTGTGGCCGCGGCCGCCGCGCAGCCGCCAGGAGCCGCCAAGGCACCGCCTGCCGGCGCGGAGGCGGCTGCGGGCGCCCAACCCTCCCCGGGCGGCCGCTGGCCGTTGGATCTGAGTGTGGAGCGTACCGAACTGGTCAATGGCCGGGTCGATTTCATCGACCGTTTCATCCGGCCGAACTACGCAGCCGACCTGACGGAGCTGAACGGCTACCTGGGTCGATTCGAGTCGGGTTCGCCCGCCATGGCACCGGTGGAGCTGCGGGGTCGTGCCGCACGCACCGCCCTGCTGGAGATCCGCGGTGCCGTCAACCCCACCGCGTCACCGCTCATGCTGGATCTCTCGGCACGGGCCACCGATCTCGAATTGGCGCCGCTGTCACCCTACGGCGGCAAGTACGTGGGCTACGCCATCGAGCGCGGCAAGCTCAGCGTGGACCTGAGTTACCGCATCGAGGCCGACGGCAAGCTCGAAGCCCGCAACCAGATCATCCTGAATCAACTGACCTTCGGCGAGCGCATCGAGAGCCCCAGCGCTACCAGCCTGCCCGTGCGGCTGGCCCTGGCGCTGCTGGCCGACCGCAACGGCGTCATCGACGTCAACCTGCCCATCAGTGGCTCGATCAACGATCCTCAGTTCAGCGTGATGGGGCTGGTGTTCAGGATGATCGGCAACCTGCTGGTGAAGGTGGTCACGGCGCCCTTTGCCTGGCTGGCGGGCAGCGACACCCGAGACCTCAGCCAGATTGCCTTCGATCCCGGTGCGGCACGCCTGCAGCCGCCTGCGCTTCAGACCTTGGACCAGTTGTTCCAGGCCCTGTCCGACCGCCCCCGGCTGCGCATGACCATCACGGGGGCGGCGGATCACGAAGCCGAAGCTGCGGCCTTGCGCGCTGCGGGGCTGGACGAGCGCCTGCAGGCCCTGTTGCGGCGCGAGGCCGCGCGGGCCGGGCAGGCTTCGCAAGCCGCTGAGGCCCTGCCGCCGCGCGGCAGCCCGGCCCATGACGCCTTGGTCCGGCGCCTGTATGCCGACACGCCCGTGACGGGCAAGCCGCGCGATGCCCTGGGCAAGGGGAAGGATGTGACGGTGGCCGAGATGGAGGCCTCGCTGCTGGCCACGGTGCCGGTGAACGAAACCACAGGACGTGAACTGGCCTTGCAGCGCGCCCTGACGGTGCGTGACGCCTTGATCGCACGGGGACTGTCGGCCGAGCGCCTGTTTCTCGCAGCGCCCCAGGTGGGCCCGGTGGTGGAGGGTGGATCCCGGCCCCAGGTGCGCATGATGATCACCGGGCCGTGAAAATCGGCCGCGCGGCGCAGCGCTGCATCTTGCGCGCTGCGAACCTCACAGTTTCACAAGGAACCCGGTATGTCCCATGACTCGATCACGCTCGGCGGCGGCTGTTTCTGGTGCCTGGAGGCTGTCTACGAACTGGTGGAAGGCGTGACGGCCGTGGAGTCCGGGTACTGCAACGGCCATGTCGTCAACCCCAGCTACGAGCAGGTCTGCGGTGGTGACACCGGGCACGTGGAGGTGGTGCGCGTCAGCTTCGACACGTCCGTCATCGGCCTGCGCGAGGTGCTGGAGATCTTCTTCGCCATCCACGATCCCACCACGCTCAACCGGCAGGGCAACGATGTGGGGCCGCAGTACCGCTCCGGCATCTACCTGCATGATGAGTCGCAACGTGCAGTGGCGCAGGCGGTGTGGGACGACGCCCAGGCGGCGCACGGCGGGCGCTTGGTGACGGAACTGGAGCCCCTGCAAAACTACTGGCGGGCAGAGCCCTACCACCAGCACTACTTTGTGCAGCACCCTCACCAGGGCTATTGCGCCTTCGTGGTGGCCCCCAAGGTGGAGAAGTTCCGCAAGACCTTCCGTAACCGCGTCAAGTCGGCCTGAACGGGCCCGTTCCCCTCAAGGGTGCAGCCCTCAAGGGGCCAGCCGCTCGCGTACCCAGGCGCCGTTGTCTTGCCGGTAGGCCAGGCGGTCGTGCAGGCGCGACGGGCGGCCCTGCCAGAACTCGAAACGCTGCGGCGCGAGGCGAAACCCGCCCCAGTGCGGCGGCCGTGGCGGGTTCAGCAGGTACTGGGCGCCGTAGCGTGCCGCGTTCGTCACCAGCACCCCGCGCGAAGCGATCACCTGGCTCTGTGGCGAGGCCCAGGCGCCGATGCGCGAGTCCAGGGGCCGGCTGGCGTAATAGGCATCGGACTCTTCGTCCGACACGCGCGACACCGTGCCCTCGATGCGCACCACTCGCTCCAGTTCCACCCAATGGAACTGCAGGGCAGCGTGCGGGTTGTGGGCGAGTTCCCGGCCTTTGCGGCTGTCGTAGTTGGTGTACCAGGCGATGCCCCGCTCATCGCAGCCCTTGATCAGCACGATGCGGGTGGAGGGTCGTCCGTCCGCACCCACGGTGGCCAGGGTCATGGCGTTGGGCTCGGGCAACCGGGCGTCGAGGGCCTCGCTCAGCCACTGCTCGAACTGCCGCAGGGGGTCTTCGTGCGAGGCGGATTCGTCAAGCGCGGCGCGCTCGTAACTCTTGCGAAGCTGGGCGATGTCGGTCATGCGTCCAGTATAGGAAGCTGGGCCTGAGGGGCCGCGGGCCTGGCGATGGTGCGGGCCTCTTGGGAATCCCTTAAGGGGAAGGCCTTAGGTAGACATCCCATTGGCCGCGCTGCGCGGTACGGGCATCCTTGCGGTGTCCAGGTGTGGGGAGGTCTGCACCTGGCGCCCTCCTCAGGACCCAGGCCCGACAGAAGCCCTTTCCATGAGCGAACGCCCCGTCGTCGTTGTGATGGCCGCAGGCCGCGGCGGCCGGTTTACGGGCGCGTCCCACAAGCTGGTGCAGGCGTTGGGCGCCTCCACCGTGCTGGGCACCACACTGGCGCAGGTCATGGAAAGCCGGCTGCCCTGCGTGGTGGTGACCACGCCCGCGCTGGAGCCCGAGGCCGCCCGCGTGGTGGCGCGGCGGGACCTGGTGGTGATCCCCCAGCAAGAGGCCGACAAGGGCATCGGCCACACCATGGCGGCCGGTGTGCAGGCGCGGGCCCAGGCGCCGGGCTGGCTGCTGTTGCCGGCTGACATGCCGCTGGTGGGCCCCGGCACCATTGCCGCGGTGGCGCAGGCCCTGCCCCAGCACACGGCGGTCGTGGCCCAGCACCATGGGCGGCGCGGCCACCCGGTGGGTTTTGCCAGCGGGCTGTACTCGGAACTCATGTCGCTGGTGGGCGATGACGGACTGCGGCGCCTGCTGGCCCGCTACCCGGCCCATGGTGTGGAGGTGGCGGACGCGGGCGTGCTGTTCGACGTGGACACCGAGGCCGACCTGGAGGCTGCGCGGGCCATGGTGCCGGCGCTGGGCCTGGCGGGTTGAGGCACCGCAATACAGCGCGCTTCACGCCAGCCCGGCGCGCCGGGCCACGTTCATCAAGCGCGTGATCTCGCGGTCGTGGATGCCGCAGGCCTGAAGTGCGCAGGCCGTTTCCGCCAGGTACTCCAGCGTGGTGCCAAAGCGTCCGCGAGCCTTGCGCAGGATGTCCAGCAGGGTCGCGTCGTCCAGCGGCGGCAGGCAGGCCGGGCTGCGCCGGCTGAGCGTGAAGGTCAGCGCGCGCACCGGCCCCTCGGGGGTGCGCGTGGGCACCAGACGAGGGTCGTACACGCCCGTGGGCATCTCGCGCGCCCACAGGCGTTCCAGTTCCTCCTCCACCCGCTGCCGGGGCACGCGGTAGGCCACCCCGCGGCAGGACCCGCCTGGGAGCAGGGCGAACACCAGGCCGGGTACTTCCGGGGTGCCTCGGTTGATCCGCGAGCGCATGCGCAGGGCCCGGTGCCAGCCGCCCACCAGGGCCTGTCGGCGTTCCGCCGCCTCGAACTCCGGGCGCCAGATGAGGGACGCATAGCCGAACACCCAGAGGTCTTCCTGGCCGCCCCACTGCGCAGCAATGCGTTGACGCATGGGCTCAGGGTCGCGAAAGGGCAGCATCTCGTCGAACATGAACCGAATCATGACAGTTTGGTGGCATACCTTTCTCACCGTGTCGGTTGGCGACCTTTCACTTTGATTTGACGATGTAACCAAGTTACATCAAAATGAATTCATGAGTTACATCGCCTGTCCTTGCAGAGACCGGAGTTCCGCATGAGCAGCCCGGTCGCGATCCATCCCGTGGTGCATGCGGTGACCGAACGCATCCGCCAGCGCAGCCAGGCGCTGCGCTCGGCCTACCTGGAGGGCCTGGACCGCTTGGCGGCGCGCATCCGCGGTGCCGACCGCATGGGCTGCGCCAACGTGGCGCACGCCTTTGCCGCCCTGCCGGCGCAGGACAAGTTGCGCGTCGTGGCGCAGAAGGCGCCCAACATCGGTGTGGTGACGGCCTACAACGACATGCTGTCGGCCCACCAGCCCTACGAAGGCTATCCCTTGTGCATCCGTGACGAAGCACGGCGGCAGGGCGCCATCGCTCAGGTGGCCGGTGGCGTGCCGGCCATGTGCGACGGCATCACGCAGGGCCAGCCCGGCATGGAGCTGAGCCTGTTTTCGCGCGACACCATCGCCATGTCCACGGCGGTGGCCCTGTCCCACGACGTGTTCGACGCCGCCCTGTTGCTGGGCGTGTGCGACAAGATAGTGCCGGGGCTGCTGATCGGGGCGCTTCACTTCGGACACCTGCCCTGCGTGTTCGTGCCTGCCGGACCCATGAGTTCGGGTCTGCCCAACAAGGACAAGGCCCGCATGCGCGAACAGGCGGCCCAGGGACTGGTCGGACGTGAGGCGCTGCTGGCCTCCGAAAGCCAGGCCTACCATGGCCCGGGCACCTGCACCTTCTACGGCACGGCCAACAGCAACCAGATGCTGCTGGAGGCCATGGGGCTGCACGTGCCCGGCTCGGCCTTCATCCACCCGCACGACGGCTTGCGCGAACAACTCACCCGGCAGGCGGTGCGACAGGTGCTGGACCTGGTGCGCGGCGGTCCGCGCTTCACCCCCATCGGCCGGCTGGTGGACGAACGCGCCATCGTCAACGCCATGGCAGCCCTGCTGGCCACGGGGGGCTCCACCAACCACCTGATTCACTGGGTGGCGGTGGCCCGCTCGGCAGGTCTGGTCATCGACTGGACGGACTTTGCCGAACTCTCGGCCGTCGTGCCCCTGCTGGCCCGCGTGTACCCCAATGGAAGTGCTGACGTGAACCAGTTCCAGCAGGCCGGCGGCCCCGGTTTCGTGCTGCGTGAACTCCTTGACGCCGGGCTCATGCATGCCGATGTGATGACCGTGGACGCGGGCGGCCTGGCCGCCTACACCCGTGTGCCCGCTCTGGACGCCGCCTCAGGCAGGCTGACTTGGCGGCCCGTGCCATCCGCACCGGGCGATGACAGCGTGGTGCGTCGCGTGGGCCAGCCTTTTTCCCCCAGCGGGGGCCTGCGGCTGCTGCAGGGGCGCCTGGGCCGCGCGGTGATCAAGGTCTCCGCCGTGCCGCAGGACCGGCAGGTCATCGAGGCGCCCGCGCGCGTGTTCGACAGCCAGGAAGCGCTGCTGGCGGCCTTCCAGGCGGGCGAGCTCGAGCACGATATGGTGGCCGTGGTGCGCTTCCAGGGGCCTGCGGCCAACGGCATGCCGGAGCTGCACAAGCTCACCCCGCCGCTGGCGGTGCTGCAGAACCGGGGCTTCCGGGTGGCGCTGGTGACCGACGGGCGGATGAGTGGCGCATCGGGCAAGGTCCCCGCGGCCATTCACGTGACGCCTGAAGCGCTGGGCGGCGGCCCGTTGGCCCGTTTGCGTGACGGTGATGTCGTCCGGCTGGACGCCCTGTCCGGTACGCTGGAGGTGCTGTTGCCCGACGACGAATGGGCGCGCCGTGTGCCCGCGCAGCGCCCCGAGCACCTGGCGGCGGACAGCGCCCACGGGATAGGGCGGGACTTGTTTGCCGGGTTGCGGCGCAACGTGCGCAGCGCCGAAGAGGGCGCGGTGACCTGGCTTTGAGGCTGCGGCACCCGCATTCCCACGGCTTGTATGCCGCTGCCTTCCTGCTTTCTCATTCCTTCTGAACAGCGGAAACCACGTCCGATGAACACGCTTGAACTTTGCGCCTACGGCCCCGTCATTCCGGTCATCGTGCTGCAGCGGGTGGAAGACGCCGTACCTGTGGCGCAAGCCCTGGTGCAGGGCGGGGTGCGGGTGTTGGAAGTGACCTTGCGCACGCCCGTGGCCTTGCGTTGCCTGGAGGCCATTGCCCGGGAGGTGCCCCAGGCCATCCTGGGTGCGGGCACGGTGCGCAGCGCCGCCGATGCACGTGCCGCCCTGGCTGCGGGGGCCTGTTTTGCCGTCAGTCCGGGCTACACCGAGGCCGTGGGGGCCGCCTGTGCGGATCTGGCCCTGCCGCTGCTGCCGGGCGTGGCCACGGCCAGCGAGCTCATGGCCGCACAGGACGGGGGCCACCATTTCGTGAAGTTCTTCCCGGCCAGCGCGGCCGGCGGCATCCCCCTGCTCAAGGCCCTGGCAGGGCCGTTCCCGGAGGTCAGCTTCTGCCCCACGGGCGGCATCACGCCGCAGAACGCGCGCGACTTCCTGGCCTTGCCGCAGGTGAAGGTGTGCGGAGGCTCGTGGCTCACGCCGCAGGACGCCATTGCAGCGGGTGACTGGCCGCGCATCACGCGCCTGGCCCAAGAGGCCGCAGCCCTTCGTTGAAGTGCAGGGCCGGGCACGCGCCGCGCGCCGCCCTCAGCCGCCCACGCCCGCCAGCACCAGCACGCCGATGACGGCGAACACCAGCGCGGCGATGCGGTGCACCCACTCGATGGGCACGAACTTCACCGCCTTGTCGCCCAGCAGCACGGCCGGCACGTTGGCGATCATCATGCCCAGCGTGGTGCCGGCCGTCACGGCGATCAGGGCGTCATAGCGCGCGGCCAGCATCACGGTGGCGATTTGCGTCTTGTCGCCCATCTCCGCCAGGAAGAAGGCGATCACCGTCACGCCGAACACGCCGAAGCGGGGCTGTTCGGCGCCTTCCACGTCGTCGGCCTGGTCGGGCACCAGCATCCAGGCGGCCACCGCCAGGAAGGACAGACCGAGGATCCAGCGCATCCACACCGGGTCCACCAGCCGGGTGATCCAGGTGCCCAAGGCACCGGCTGCCGCGTGGTTCAGCAGCGTGGCCACCAGGATGCCGGCGATGATCGGCACGGGTTTGCGGTAGCGCGCGGCCAGCAGCAGCGCCAGCAGTTGCGTCTTGTCGCCGATCTCGCCCAGGGCCACCACGCCCGTGGACACGGCGAAGGCTTCTGCGATCACACCGGGACGGTGTAGTTCAGTGCGCGCCGCCCGCCGTCCACGTAGACGATCTCGCCGGTCATGTAGCTGGAGGCATCGCTCAGCAGGAAGGCGACCACCTCGGCCACCTCGGCGGGCTCGCCCAGGCGCTTCATCGGGGTGCGGCCGAGGATGCGCAGCCGGGCGTCATCGCTCGTGAGCACGGCCGATCGCGCCAGTTCGGTGGCGATGGTGCCCGGCCCCACCGCGTTGACGCGGACGTGACGGTCGGCCAGCGCCAGCGCCATGGCGCGCGTGAGCTGGTCGATGCCGCCCTTGCTGGCGTTGTAGCTGGCAATCGACGGGATGGCCATGGAGCCGTTGACCGAACTCATGTGGACGATGGCGCCGTAGCCTTCGCCTCCTTGGTTGGCGCACATGGCCCGGGCCACGGCCTGCCCGACCAGGAACGCCCCCTTGAGGTTCACGGCGATCACCGCGTCCCAGTCGGTCTCAGAGACTTCCAGGAAGTCAGCCGCCCGGAAGATGCCGGCGTTGCTGACCAGCCCGTCCACCTGGCCGAAGGCGGCCAGCGTGGCGGCCAGCGCCGCATCCACCTGCGCCTTGCTGGAGACGTCGCAGTGCAGGTAGATGGCCTGCGCCCCCTGTGCCTGGAGTTCGGCGGCCAGTGCCTGGCCGGGCGCGTCGGCCACGTCCCACAGGGCCACCACCGCGCCCTCGCGCGCCAGGCGCCTCGCGCAGGCTTCGCCTATGCCCTGGGCGGCGCCGGTGACGACGACCGAACGCTGGGTCAGTCCGAAATGGATGGGGTTGCTCATGGTGGTGATGCGTGGTGATGCGTGGTGACCCGTGTTGACCTGTGGTGGAGGGCCGCCGCGCGACCTGGCGCCTTCAGCTCTGGCGGTCCAGCCAGATGGCGATGCCCTGGGCGTTGAGCTCGATGTCGATGCTCAGCAGCCGGGCGATGTCCTCGGCACTGTGGGTGGTGCCATGCCGGCGCAGGTCTTGCACGTACAGCGCGTGCAAGGCGGTCTTCAGGGCTTCGTGGCGCTGCGGGTGATGCTGCAACTGCCGGGCCAAGGTCACTGTCTGGTCCAGGAGCGTGCGCAGCGTGCCGGCCAGGGCGGCGACCTGGCCCACGCGCCCGTAATGGGTCAGGTACACCCACTGCGGCGAGCGCTCGGCCAGGCGGTCGATGGAACGGGCCAGGGCCTCGGGCTCGAATTGCACGGGTGTGGAGGTGGGCAGGATCCAGGCGCCTTGCGCCGTGTCGAACTCGCGGTAGCTCAGGCCGAAGGTGTCGCCCGTGAACCAGCCCCGCGTCGCCTCGTCCCAGATGCAGTGGTGGTGCCGCGCGTGCCCGGGCGTGTCGATGAGGGTCAAGGGCCGGCCCGCGAGTTCCACCGTCATGCCTTCCGCGCTGGACACCACACGCTCGGCCGGCACCGGCACCAGATGGCCGTAGGCCCGGTCCATCTCCTGCTGGCCGTACACCGCCAGGGCACCTTGGTACAGCGCGGTCGGGTCCACCATGTGGCGTGCGCCGCGCGGGTGCACCAGGGCACGGGCCCGAGGCAGTTCGCTCATCAACAGCCCCACGCCGCCGGCATGGTCCAGATGCACGTGGGTGGGGATGACCCAGTCCACCGCATCGCGCGGCAGGCCCACCGCGTCCAGCGCGGCCAGCAGGCGCGGCACGCTGAAGTTGGTGCCGGTGTCGATGAACGCGGCGCGGCCGTCCTGCACCATAAGGTAGGCTGCATCGAATTGGTCGCGGTGGAAGCCGGTGTCGATGGTGTACAGGCCCTGATCCAGGGGCTCGACGAAGGCGGGCAAACTCATCCCTAGATTGTGCCTGCCGCCACCAGAACGGCTGCGCAATCCGCGCCCCACATGCTTTAGTCCTAAAGCAAATTCATTGGACAATGACCGGCAAAGGCTCACTGGATCGAACATGCGCATCGTCTGCATCGGCGGCGGCCCCGCCGGCCTGTACTTCGCGCTTCTGATGAAGAAGCTCGATCCCTCGCACCACATCACCGTGGTGGAGCGCAACCGCCCTTACGACACCTTTGGGTGGGGCGTGGTGTTCTCGGATGCCACCATGGAAGGCATGCGGGTGTGGGACCCCGAGACCGCCGATGCCATCGAGGTGGCCTTCAACCACTGGGACGACATCGAGCTGCACTTCAAGGGCCACGTCATCCGCTCGGGCGGCCATGGCTTCGTGGGCATCGGCCGCAAGAAGCTGCTGAACATCCTGCAGGCCCGCTGCGAAGCGCTGGGCGTGGAACTGCTGTTCGAGACCGAGGTGGACTCCGACGAGGACTTCCCGGATGCCGACCTGGTGATCGCCAGCGATGGCATCAACTCCAGGATTCGCAGCAAGTACGCCGAGGTCTTTCAACCCGACATCGTCACACGGCCCAACCGCTTCATCTGGCTGGGCACCACCCAGCTCTACGACGCCTTCAACTTCCACTTCGAGAAGACCGAGCACGGCTGGTTCCAGAGCCACGTCTACAAATTCGACGACCAGACCACCACTTACATCGTCGAGACGCCGGAAGACGTGTGGAAGGCCCATGGGCTGGATGCGGCCACCACTGAACAGTCCATTGCCTTCTGCGAGAAGTTGTTTGCCCGCTACCTGGGTGGGCACCCGCTGCTGAGCAACGCGCGCCATCTGCGCGGCTCGGCCTGGCTCAACTTCCAGCGCGTGCGCTGCCGCAACTGGCACCATTTCAACGGCAAGAGCCACGTGGTGCTGATGGGCGACGCCGTGCACACCGCGCACTTCGCCATCGGCTCGGGCACCAAGCTGGCGCTGGAAGATGCCATCGGCCTGGCCCGTTTGTTCAAGCAGGCGCAGGAAGCCGGTGGCGGCGGCGCGGCCGATATCCCGGAATTGCTGCAGCGCTACCAGGCCGAGCGCGAAGTCGACGTGCTGCGCCTGCAAAACGCGGCCTGGAACGCGATGGAGTGGTTCGAGGTGGTGGGCACGCGCTACTGCGACCAGCTCGAGCCCGAGCAGTTCATGTACTCCATGCTCACCCGCAGCCAGCGCATCAGCCATGAGAACCTGCGCCTGCGCGATGCCCGCTGGCTGGAGGGCTACGAGCGCTGGTTCGCGCGGCGCGCAGCGGCGCAGGCCGGGTTGGCGGTACCGGTGTCAGCCCAGGAGCCCGTCGCCTCTGTCGGCCCTGAGCCCTCCCCCGTTCGCCCTGAACCTGTCGAAGGGCTTCGACAAGCTCAGCCCGAACGGGAATCAAGGGCCAGCAAATCGGGGGCGGCCTTGAAGCCACCCAGTCCGATGTTCACCCCGTTCAAGCTTCGCGGCCTGACGGTGCCCAACCGGGTGGTGGTCTCGCCCATGGCGATGTACTCGGCGCAGGATGGGCTGCCCAATGACTTTCACCTTGTGCACTTCGGCTCGCGCGCACTCGGCGGCGCCGGGCTGCTGTACACCGAGATGACCTGCCCCAGCCCCGAGGCCCGCATCACCCCGGGCTGCGCCGGCCTGTGGAACGACGCGCAGCGCGACGCCTGGAAGCGCGTGGTCGACTTCGTGCACGCCAGTTCACCCGCCAAGATGGGTATCCAGCTCGGCCACGCCGGGCGCAAGGGCAGCACCCAACTGGGCTGGCAGCAGATGGACGAACCGCTGGAGCAGGGCAACTGGCCGTTGCTGTCGGCCTCGGCCATCCCCTACCTGCCGCACAGCCAGGTGCCGCGCGCGATGACGCGCGACGACATGGACCGCGTGCGCGACGACCATGTGGCGGCAGCCCAACGCGCGGCCGAGGCCGGCTTCGACATCCTGGAGTTGCACTGCGCGCACGGTTACCTTCTCTCCAGCTTCCTCTCGCCGCTGACGAACCGCCGCGGTGATGCCTACGGTGGCGCCATCGAGAACCGCGCGCGCTACCCGCTGGAGGTGTTCGCCGCGGTCCGTGCCGTGTGGCCGCAGGACCGGCCCATCTCGGTGCGCCTGTCGTGCCATGACTGGTACCCCGGTGGCAACACCGCCGACGACGCAGTGGCCATCGCGCGGCTGTTCAAGGTGGCAGGTGCGGACATCATCGACTGCTCCTCGGGCCAGGTGGTGGCCGACCAGAGGCCGGTGTACGGGCGCATGTACCAGACGCCGTTTGCCGACCGCATCCGCAACGAGGTGGGCATTCCCACCGTGGCCGTGGGTGCCATCTTCGAGGCCGACCACGTCAACATGGTGATCGCCGCCGGCCGCGCCGACCTGTGCGCCGTGGCCCGCCCGCACCTGGCCGACCCGGCCTGGACCCTGCACGAAGCCGCGAAGATCGGCCATGCCGAGATCGCCTGGCCCTTGCCTTACCTCTCGGGGCGCAGCCAGTACGAGGCCAACTTGAAGCGTGCGGCCGCGATGTCCGCCGGCCCCGCCTGAACCCGGCGCTGCCGGCCCGCATCCACCTGCTCCTGCCCCCATTCGCCCAAGCCCGAACGACCTCCTGCTGCGAGGACCTCCATGCACGACGACAAGCGACCTTTCAAGGACTACCGCGCACGCCACTTCCGCTGGCAGTGCAGCGACGACGGCCGCGTGGCCACCCTCACGCTGAACCGGCCGCAGAAGAAGAACCCACTCACGTTCGAAAGCTACGCCGAACTGCGCGATCTGTTCCGCGACCTCGCGCATGCCAGCGACGTGCGGGCCGTGGTGCTGGCCGGGGAGGGCGGCAACTTCTGCTCGGGTGGCGACGTCTTCGAGATCATCGAGCCGCTGACCAAGATGCCCATGCCCGAGTTGCTGCGCTTCACGCGCATGACAGGCGATCTGGTCAAGGCCATGAAGCGGGCGCCGCAGCCCATCGTGGCGGCCATCGACGGCATCTGCGCCGGCGCCGGCGCGATGATTGCGCTGGCGGCCGACATGCGCCTGGGCACCCCGTCGGCCAAGACGGCCTACCTGTTCACCCGCGTGGGTCTGGCCGGCGCCGACATGGGCGCCTGCGGGCTGTTGCCGCGCGTGATCGGCCAGGGCCGGGCCACCGAGCTTTTGATGACCGGCCGGGCCATGACAGCCGAGGAAGGCGCGGCCTGGGGCTTCTTCAACGCGCTGCACCCGCGCGATGAGGTGGTGGCCCAGGCGCAGGCGCTGGCGCGAACGCTCGCTGACGGTCCCTACTTTGCCCACACCATCACCAAGACCATGCTCAACCAGGAGTGGGCCATGGGCATCGAGGAGATGGTGGAAAGCGAGGCCCAGGCCCAGGCCATCTGCATGATGACCCAGGACTTCCACCGCGCCTTCCAGGCCTTCGCGGCCAAGCAGGCGCCGAAGTTCGAGGGGGATTGAATCGTCACTTCCTGCCGTTTGCCGTCGCCCGCGGTTCGTTTTGCGCTGATGCCTCGCGGGAGCAGTGGGCGTGGCGCTGTGTTCCGCTCATGTCCCCCGGGGAGGGCTGCGCCCACCCCTCCTCCTTTACTTCGCTCCACACAGCACCCCACCCACTGCTCCTGCCAGCCGCGTGGTCTGCCCAGTACTGACTGCGGCGTGCCTGCGATGCTTGCAGGACGCGGGGTGTGGGTACCCCCGCAGCGAAGTCAAGGAGGAGGCACGGGCGTAGCCCGGGCCGGGGGACATGAGCGGAGGGGGTATCCGTACCCCGCGTCTGGTGAAATCTTGACTTGAAGCACTCGGTCCTGAAGTACCTGAATCCACTTGCGGATTTCCGCAGTAGTTTGTGAATGGACATGACACGCCTCACCCACCTCGACATCCCTTTCTTCGACGACCTGCACCGCGATCAGGCTGCGGCGCTTGACGCTTGGTGCGCGCAGCACCTGGTCCACGTTGACCACGCCGACACCGACGCCGCCTGCCGCCGTCTTGTCACGATGCTGGGCGAAGGCGGGCACTTGCGCTGGTGCGTGCCCGCGGCGCATGGCGGGGCCTTGCCGGGGCTGGACTCGCGGGCCCTGGTCGTGGCGCGTGAAACCCTGGCGCGACACGACGGGCTGGCGGACTTCGCCTTCGCCATGCAGGGCCTGGGCACGGGGGCCATCACCTTGGCCGGCTCGCCCCATGTGCGGGCTGACGTGCTGCCCCGCGTGGCGCGGGGGGAGTGGATCTCGGCCTTTGCCTTGTCTGAACCCCAAGCGGGGTCGGACGTGGCGGCCATGGCGTGTACCGCACAGGACGGTGGTGACCACTGGGTGCTCAACGGCGAGAAGACCTGGATCAGCAATGGCGGCATCGCGGACGTCTACACCGTCTTCGCTCGCACCCTGAACGCCGATGGCCAGCCCGTGGGCGGGCCTGGTTCCAAGCCCACGGCCTCGATCAGCGGCTTTGTGGTGCGGGCCGACACGCCGGGCCTGGAGATCGCCGAGCGCATCCATGTCATCGCGCCGCACCCCTTGGCCCGGTTGCGCTTTGTGGACTGCCGTATTCCCAAGGGCAGCCTGCTGGGGACGCCCGGCGAGGGCTTCAAGCTCGCCATGCGCACGCTGGACATCTTTCGCGCCTCGGTGGCGGCGGCCGCGCTGGGTTTCGCACGCCGGGCGCTGGACGAGGCCATCGCTCACGCCAAGTCGCGCCGGATGTTCGGGCAGACGCTCGCGGACTTCCAACTCACCCAGGCTGCGCTCGGTGAGATGGCCAGCGCGGTCGATGCCGCTGCGTTGCTGACCTATCGCGCCGCCTGGCTGCGGGACGTGAAGGGCGTGCGCACCACGCGCGAGGCCGCCATGGCCAAGATGTGCGCCACCGAGAACGCCCAGCGTGTCATCGACCGTGCGCTGCAGATGCACGGCGGGCTGGGCGTGAAGGTGGGCTCGGTGGTGGAGTCGCTGTACCGGGAGATCCGCGCCCTGCGCATCTACGAGGGCGCGACCGAGGTGCAACAGCTCATCGTGGGCCGCGACTTGCTCGGCGCCTGAGCGGCGGCTGCGGGGCCGGCAGGCCCTGCTTCAGCTGTCCCAGCAGATCGAACAGCGCGCCCTGCTGCGGGTGGCTCAGGCCCGACATCAGCTCGATGATCCAGGCCTCATGCTCGGCCGCCATGGCGCGAAACTGCCGCTGGCCCTCCGGGGTGAGGCTGACCGTCACGGCCCGGCGGTCCTGCATGTCGTCCCGGCGCTGCACCAGGCCCTCAGCCACGAGCCGGTCGGTCAAGCCGGTGACGTTGCCGCCAGTGACCATCAGGCGCTGCGACAGGTCGCGCATCTTCAGTCCCTGGGGATGGCGGTCCAGCTGGGCCATCAAGTCGAAGCGGGCCAGTGATCCCGAGAAGCGTCCGCGCAGGCGCGTCTTCAGCGGGCTTTCGATGAGATTGGTGCAGGACAACAGGCGCAGCCACAGCCGCAGCGCCAGATGATCGTCGTCGCGCGCCCGGGTCTCGAGGTCCGTGCCGCTGAGGCCGGACGCCGTCAACCGCCCGCGATCACCCACAGCCGCGCGATGTCGGCCGAACCGTCGCTGCCGCCCACGCTGCGAAGCGTCTGCTGCGCCTTGGCCCTGTTCTTCGTCAGTTGGGCCATGCCCAGCCTGAGCTTGGCGTCTTCGGGACGCTTCAGGCCTCCTTTGGCGATGCCTTGCTCGATCATCGCGATGCCCTTGTCGGCGTTGCCCAGCGTTACGAACGCGTAGCCCACTCGGACGAGGTCGTCCCCACTCTTCTGAGCGGCTGCCTCGATGGCCTGCGCGGCGATGCCTGACTTGGCTTCTTCGGTCTTCTTGACGGCCAGGTCCCGCAGCCGCTTGTGCCGCTCAGCCTCGGGTCCGGTACCCAGCACCTTGGCGGCCAGTCCTTTGTCCACGATCTGCAAGCCCTCGGCAGGCAAGCCCACCTGCATGGCCATCTGGGCCATCTCCATGTATTCGTCGGCCTTGGTGAGGTTGCCGGTGGCCAGCTTCAAGCGCAACACGTCAAGCCCGAACCTGTCAGCGAAGTTGGGTTTGCGGGGCAGGCGGCTGAGGTAGGCGTTCCAATAGTCCTTCTTGGGGTAGAGGGTGAGCAGTCTCTCGAGCGTGGCGACCTGAGGCCCGGTCTGCCCGGTACGCTGCTGCGCATCTGCCAGGCGCAACAGATCGGCCTCGGTGGGCCTGCCGCCACTTTGCTCGGCGGCGGCCACCGCCGCTGCAGCATCTCTGGCAATGGCCGCGTAGTCGCCACTCGCGCCTTGCAGGTAGCTTTGCAACTGCTTGAGCGTCGCGCTGTTGTTGCCGGCCTGCTGCGCCTTGGCCACCCACTCCGTGGCCTTCGGCACGTTCTTGAGCTGGGTGTAGACCGATGCGATCTGCTCGGCAATCTGTCCTGCTTCGGCGCCTGAGGTCTTGGGGTGCACGGCTTCAAGCGCTTGCACTGCCGTGGCCATGTCACCGGCCCGTTGGGCGGCAGCGGCCTTCATGCGGTCCACCATCAGTTGCTCTGCCGGCGTGCGGTTCGGCACGGCCTCGGCTTCACGCACCTTGGCCAGAGCCTCCCGGCCCTTGCCTGCCTTGATGTATTCGGCCGCCTGTTGCAGGGGCTTGCCAAGCTCGGGACGCAGCCCTTGCGCGTGTGACGTGCCAAAGGCGAAGGCTGCGACGAGCGCCAGCAGCAGGGAGGAGGGACGCTTCATGACGGGAATCACTGGAACTGTTCGTTGCCGACGATGCCGATCTTGGTCATGCCCAGGCGCTGCGCACCGGCCAGAACCATGGCGACATGCTCATAGGCCGCCAACTTGTTGGGGCGGATGTGCAACTCGGGCTGGTCGGACAAGGCTGCCGCCGCCGCAAGCTTGGCTTGCACGGCCGCCCGGTCGCCGGGCGCAATCACTTCGCCGTTCCAGCCAATGGTCCCGTCGAAGTCGATATCCACGCGAATGATTTCTGGAGACTTGGGTGGTGGCGCAGCGTTGTTCGGTATCGGCGTGTTCATCTTGACGGCGTGCGTCTGGATGGGGATGGTGATGATGAACATGATCAGCAGCACCAGCATCACGTCGATCAGCGGCGTGGTGTTGATGTCCACCATCACTTCGCCGTCATCATCCGCCGAGGAGGTTCCTACATTCATTCCCATGGTCGTGGTTCTCCTGGCGTTCTCAGTTCAGGCGCGCGCCTGCCCCTGCCGGGGGCTCGGTGATGAAACCCACCTTCAGGATGCCGGCTCGCATGCAGGCCATGTTGACGCGGCCCACGGGCTCCCAGCGCACCCCAGAGTCGGCGCGGATGTGCACCTCGGGTTGCGGCTCCTTCACAGCCTCCTTCTTCAGGCGCACCACCAACGCTTCGAAGTCCGGCACGCGCTCCGTACCCCAAAAGACCTCGCCGTCCCGGTTGACCGCGATCACCACGTTCTCCGGCTTGGTCTGCAACGGGATGTTGCGCTCTTTCGGCAGGTCAAGCTTGATGGTCTGCGTGACCACGGGCACGGTGATCAGGAAGATGATCAGCAACACGAGCATCACGTCCACCAGCGGGGTGGTGTTGATGGTGTTGTTGAGTTGGTCTTCGCCGTCGTCGGTGGCAGTGCCTACGTTCATGGCCATGGGCAATCTCCGCTTTGGTGGCCCGGGGCTCTGGCGAGCCGGCCGGGCAGTTCAGTGCGAGGCGTCTTCAGCGCTTGCCCGCGATCAGCACGCTGTGCAGGTCGGCGGCAAAGGCACGGGTGGCGTCCATGATGGCCTTGTTGCGACGGACGAGCCAGTTGTAGCCCATCACCGCCGGCACCGCCACGGCCAGGCCGATGGCCGTCATGATCAGCGCCTCGCCCACCGGGCCGGCCACCTTGTCGATGGAGGCCTGCCCGCTGATGCCGATCTTCACCAGCGCGTTGTAGATGCCCCAGACGGTGCCGAACAGGCCGACGAACGGGGCCGTGGAGCCCACTGTTGCAAGGATGGCCAGGCCGCCCTGCAGGCGGCTCTGCACACTGCCCACGGCACGGTCAATGTTCATGCTGACCCAGGTATGGCGGTCGATGGTCTCGACCATGGTGCCCTCATGATGGTCATCGGCCTTCAGAGCCTGCTCGGCGACGAAGCGGCTGGCAGAGCCTTCCTCCAGTGCATGGAGCCCCTCCTTGACGGAAGACGCCTTCCAGAAGGCCTCTGTCGAACTGCGCGCGCTCTTGAGCATCTTTCCTTGCTCGTACAGTTTGGTGAAGATCACGTACCAGCTGCCCATGGACATGATCAGCATGATGATCAGCGTGCCGTGAGCGACGGCATCCCCTTGCTCCCACAGCGCCTTGAGACCGTAAGGGTTCTCGACAGCTTCTTCCGTCACCGCAGGCTTGCCCGCGACTGCGGCCGCCGGTGCCGACGCTGCGGGCGCCTGGGCGGCCGCGGGCGTGGGAAGCGTGGCCGCCAGTGTGGTGGCCGTGATCAGAACCGCCGCGAAAGACGCGCGCACGAGGGAAATCAGGGACATGGTGCCTCCAGGGAAAAGGGCGCGTACGTTGCGGACATGCGCCAGAAAACGAAAGTAGGGTTGGGCTGGGACGAACGGAGCTTGGATGGGACGAAACGTGGTTTCACTCCAGCTTCCACACGTACTCCACCTCAAAGGTGCCGCCGACTGGCTTGCCAGTCTCGTCATTGCCGGGCTTGAAGGTGCATTCGCTGAGCTTGCTCAGCGCCACACGGTCCAGTTGCCGATGCTCGCGCGAGGAACCGGCGGCCTTGACAACCTCCGCATTGGAAAGCTTTCCCGTTGCGTCCACGGTGAAGCGAACTCGAGTGGTCCCAGTAGCTTCTGCGCGAACAGCAGCAGCCGGGTAGTCTTCGTTCTTGGGTGCGCACGCAGCCACGTTACCGATGGCGGGCTTCGCCGCCACGCGGGGGGGAGGGGGAGGTGGTGCCGGGGGAGGCGGGGGAGGCGGGGGAGGTGCCGGGGGGGCCGGAGGCGCAGCCACGGGCGGAGGTGCGATGCGCACTGGTGCAGGCGGCGGCGCCACCGTGGTGGTGGTGATCACAGGGGCCACGGTCGGAGGCGGATTGACCACCACCTCCGGAGGCGGTACGAAACTCGGGGGAGGCGGCGCGAACTTTGGCGGCGGCGGCAGGTTTTCCGGCGGCGGCGGAGGGGGTGGTTTCACCTCCTCAATGATCTTGGTCTCGATGGGCCCCTTGATCACTTCGACCATGCGCTGGGCCAAACCGTTGAGCAGGGCCCAGCCCAGCAACACATGCAGGCCCAGCACGACGCCGATGCCCACCATATGCTTGCCGGGGTTGCGTTGTTCCTGGCCGAAATCCACTTGCTTCCTCCGGGGTCTCGCCGCGCGGGCAGAGATCTATTACGAGCACGAGGCTCTTGAGAGTGATTGAGCAGCAGCAGGGCTGCCCGAACATGCCTCACTGTATCTTGACCCCGTACATCCAGGGCTCAGGGACTCACCCTATGTCAGTTTGACTACAGTGGTTTCGCGACATCAACCGAGCCAAGAACGGAAGGATCTTCAGGCCCCAGGACTTGCTGAAGAATGTCCACCGATTCCGACCATGCGCGTTACAGAAGGATGAAGGTCGCCGCCCAATGAAAACGGGCGTCAGCGGTTGTTGAACCACTGACGCCCGTCTGGTCTGGTGCCGGTGAGAAGAGTCGAACTCCCGACCTTCGCATTACGAATGCGCTGCTCTACCAACTGAGCTACACCGGCGAAAATCGGCATTATAAATGCGCCCCTCAGCTTGAGGCCTCCAGGTGGTAATCGGTCACGCGCTGCACCTCGTTCCTTGAGCCGAGGATGACGCTGACACGCTCGTGCAGCTTCTTCGGGCCGATGTCCATGATGCGCTGCTGGCCGTTGGTGGCCATGCCGCCGGCCTGCTCAACGAGAAAGGCCATGGGGTTGGCTTCGTACATCAGGCGCAGCTTGCCCGGCTTGTCGGGCTCGCGCTTGTCCCAGGGGTACATGAACACGCCGCCGCGCGACAGGATGCGGTGCACGTCGGCCACCATGCTGGCGATCCAGCGCATGTTGTAGTCCTTGCCGCGCGGGCCTTCCTTGCCTGCCAGGCACTCATCGATGTAGCGGCGCACCGGCGGAGCCCAGTGGCGCATGTTGCTCATGTTGATGGCGAACTCCTTGGTGTCCGCCGGGATCTGCACGTTGTCCTGTGTCAGCACGAAGGAACCTTGCTCGCGGTCCAGCGTGAACATGGCCACGCCGTCGCCCACGGTCAGCACGAGCGTGGTCTGCGGGCCGTAGACGCAGTAGCCGGCGGCAGCCTGTTGCCTGCCGGGTTGCAGGAAGTCCTCTTCGCTGATGCCCCTGGTGTGGCCCACCTTGCGCAGCACCGAGAAGATGGTGCCGATGCTGACGTTGACGTCGATGTTGGATGAGCCGTCCAGGGGATCGAAGAGCAGCAGGTACTCGCCTTGCGGGTAGCGGTGGGGTACGAGGTGGATGGAGTCCATCTCCTCGCTGGCCATGGCCGCCAGATGGCCACCCCACTCGTTGGCCTCGATCAGCACCTCGTTGCTGATGACGTCGAGCTTCTTCTGCACCTCGCCCTGCACGTTCTCGCTGCCGGCGCTGCCCAGCACGTCACCCAACGCACCTTTGTTCACCGAGATGGCGATGCGCTTGCAGGCGCGGGCCACCACCTCGATCAGCAGGCGCAACTGCGCCGTGATGTGGCCGTGTTGTCGCTCCTGCTCGACGAGGTACTGTGTGAGGCTGATGCGCTTGGCCATGGTGGGTGGGCTTTCTGGCTGCTGTGTAGAAAGGAATGGCTGGTACAGGGTGTCGCGGTGGGTTCTGTCGGAGGCCTTGTGGTTCAGGTCTTGCGATGAGGGGTCAGCTCAACCGGAGGCCAGCGAGCGCGTGACGATCTCTCGCGTGTCCGCGCTCAGTTCGGCCTTGCCGGCCACGCGGGCGATGGCCTCGCGGGCGGCGCTGCGGTAGAGCTCGGGCAGGCTTGTCCAACGGTCCAGTGCGCGGGCCAAGCGTGCGGCCAGCTGCGGGTTGAACGCGTCGATCTCCACCACCTTGTCGGCCCACAGCACGTAGCCTGCGGCGTCTGCGCGGTGGAAGGCTGCCGGGTTGGTGTGCCAGGCAAACAGCAGGGCGCGCGCGCGGTTGGGGTTGCGCAGCGAGAAGTCCGGGTGCTGGAGCAACTGCCGTACGCGAGCAAACACACGCCCCTGCTGCTCAGGCGCACGGGCCTGGAGGGTGAACCACTTGTCGACCACCAGGGGGTCGGTGGCAAACAGGCTGTGCATGCGTTCCAGGGCCGGCACGGCCAGGTCCGCATGCACGTTCACCAAGGCCTGCAGGGCGCCCAGGCGGTCGGTCATGTTGCCGGCGTCCTTGAAGCGCTGGTAGGCGCGCCCGGGCCACACGGTGTCACCGCTGCGAACGGCCTGGCGTACCAGCATGGCCAGGGTCAGATTGGCCAAGGCCCGGCGTCCGCTTTGTTCACTGGTGGGGGCGTAGCCTTCGCGCACCTGGTGGGCGTCCCAGGCCCAGGCCCAGTCGTCGTGCAGTTCGCGTGCCAACTGGTCCAGCAGCGCTTCGCGCACGGTATTCACGCGCTCGGGGTCTGCTCCATCGATCTGGTCGAACAGCTCTCGCTCGCTGGGCACGTTCAGCACCAGTTCCTTGAACGCGGCGTCCAGTGCCGGGTCCCGCAGTACCTGGCGAAGGGAATTCACCAGGGCCTGATCCAGCACCTGGGTGCCAGCGCCAGCGTCGCTGTGGAGCGCGGACAGTGCCTCGCGCACGCGGCTCATCACCAGACGCTGGGCCGCCTCCCAGCGGTTGAAGGCATCGGCATCGTGCGACAGCAGCACGCGCAGCGATTCATCGTCCAGGCCGTCCTCCAGCACCACGGGAGAGCTGAAGCCGCGCAGCAGCGAGGGCACGGGTGCGGCGTCCAGCCCCGTCAGGCCCGTGAAGGTCCAGCTCTGTTCGGCAGCATCCAGCACCAGCAACTGCTCTTCTGACGTTTCACTCTGGCCCTGCAGCGTGAGCGGCAGCGCGCTGCCGTCACGGGCCACCAGGCCCATGCGCACCGGCACGACGAAAGGTTGCTTGTCGGTCTGGCCTGGCGTGGCGGCACAGGTTTGTGTCAAGGTCAGGGTGAGGGTGCCGGCGGCAGCGTCCCAGGCTGTGCGCGCCTGCAGCCTAGGTGTGCCGGCCTGGCCGTACCAGCGCTTGAAGGCTTCCAGTCGCGTGGACAGCTCGCTGCCCGGGTTCGCGTCGGCAATCGCCTGGGCGAAGTCGTCGCAGGTCACGGCCTGACCGTCATGGCGCTGGAAGTACAGGTCCATGCCCTTGCGGAAGCCCTCGCGGCCCACCAGCGTGTGCATCATGCGCACGACCTCCGCCCCCTTTTCGTAGACGGTGGAGGTGTAGAAGTTGTCGATGGCCGCGTAGCTGTCGGGGCGCACCGGATGCGCCATCGGGCCGGCATCCTCAGGGAACTGCACCATGCGCAGGCCGCGCACGTCCTCGATGCGCTTGACGGCGCGGGCCGAGGCATCGCCGGCCATGTCCATGCTGAATTCCTGGTCGCGGAAGACCGTCAGGCCCTCCTTCAGCGAGAGCTGGAACCAGTCGCGGCAGGTGATGCGGTTGCCGGTCCAGTTGTGGAAGTACTCGTGGCCCACCACGCTCTCGATGCCGGCGAAGTCGACATCGGTGGCTGTGGCGGCGCTGGCCAGCACGTACTTGGTGTTGAAGATGTTGAGGCCCTTGTTCTCCATGGCCCCCATGTTGAAGTCTTCCACCGCCACGACCATGAAGCGTTCCAGGTCCAGCGGCAGGCCGAAACGCGCCTCATCCCAGGCCACGGAGGCGATGAGCGAGTTCATCGCGTGCTCGGTCTTGCCCAGGTCGCCGCGGCGCACGTACACCTGCAGCAGGTGCTCTGTGCCGGCGCGGCTGCGGATGCGCTGCTCGCGTGCCACCAGGTCGGCCGCCACCAGGGCGAACAGATAGCTGGGCTTGGGGAAGGGGTCGTGCCACTTGGCGTAGTGGCGTCCGCCGTCGAGCGGGCCCTGCGCCATGAGGTTGCCGTTGGACAGCAGCACTGGGTACTTCCTGCGGTCCGCACGCAGCGTGACCGTGAAGACCGCCATCACGTCCGGGCGGTCGATGAAGTAGGTGATGCGCCGGAATCCCTCGGCCTCGCACTGGGTGAAGAAGCCACCGCTGCTGGTGTACAGGCCTGACAGCTGGGTGTTCTTCTCGGGGGCGCAGGTGTTGCGGATCTCGAGGGTGAAGGCGTCTGACGCGGGCGGGTTGTCGATGACCAGGAAGCCGTCCTCGTGCCGGAACGACACGCTTTGCCCGTCCGCCTGCACGCGCAGCAGGGTGAGGTCTTCGCCGTGCAGGCGCAGGGGCTGTCCGGGAGCAGCCGCCGGGTCGCGCTCGATCTGCATCTTGCTGGCGACGATGGTCTTGACCGGCTCCAGATCGAAGTTCAATTCGACGGAGCGGATGCAAAAGGGTGGCGGTGCGTAGTCGGCACGCCGGACGACCACGGGGGAGGTTCCATCACGCAGGTTCATTCATGTCTCCTGGGGCCAGTGTGCAGGCCCGTCTTGGCGGTGGTGCGCTTTGAAAGTCAGGCTGCAACGGACAGCGGGCTCTGTCAGAGCCCCTGCTTCAGGCTCGCCTGGATGAAAGGGTCCAGGTCGCCGTCCAGCACTTTCTGGGTGTTGCTGATCTCGACGTTGGTGCGCAGGTCCTTGATGCGGGACTGGTCCAGCACATAGGAGCGGATCTGGTGACCCCAGCCCACGTCGGTCTTGGAATCTTCCAGCTTCTGCTGGGCTTCCATCTGCTTGCGCATCTCGTGCTCGTACAGGCGGCTGCGCAGCATCGCCCAGGCCTCGTCGCGGTTGCGGTGCTGGGAACGGTCGTTCTGGCACTGCACGACGATGTTGGTGGGCAGGTGCGTGATGCGCACGGCCGAATCGGTCTTGTTGATGTGCTGGCCACCCGCCCCGCTGGCACGGAAGGTGTCGATGCGCACGTCCGCCGGGTTGATCTCGATCTCGATCGAGTCGTCCACCTCAGGGTAGACGAAGAGGCTCGCAAAGCTGGTGTGGCGCCCGCCGGAGCTGTCGAAGGGGCTCTTGCGCACCAGGCGGTGCACGCCGGTTTCCGTGCGCAGGTGGCCGAAGGCGTAGTCGCCCTCCACCTTGAGCGTGGCGCTGCGGATGCCGGCCACGTCGCCCTCGGTCTCTTCCATCACCTCGGCCTTGAAGCCCTTGCGCTCGCAGTACTTCAGGTACTGGCGCAGCAGCATCTGCGCCCAGTCGCAGGCCTCGGTGCCGCCGGCGCCGGCCTGGATGTCGATGAAGCAACTGCCTGGGTCGGCGGGGTTGTTGAACATGCGCCGGAACTCGAGTTGCTCCACCGTCTCGCGCAAGGTGTTGGCGTCGTCGCGGATGGCCATCAGGCCGTCGATGTCCTCATCGGCCTTGGACATCTCGTAGAGCTCGGCGTTGTCGTCAAGGTTGGACGTCAGGTGATCGATGGTCTGCACCACCGTCTCCAGCGTCTTCTTCTCGCGGCCCAGTTCCTGGGCGCGCTTGGGTTCGTTCCAGACCGCGGGGTTCTCCAGCGCGGCGTTGACTTCGTTCAGCCGCAGTGATTTGCGGTCGTAGTCAAAGATACCCCCGGAGCTGCTCGGTCCGCGCCTTGAGATCGGCAAGCAGCGAGCCGATGGCGTTGATGTCTTCGATGTCCATGTGTGTCATGCGCTGAATTTTCTCACGCGGCCCTCATCACGGCCCGTCCCCGTGAATCAGCCGGCCAGGAAGTCCACCAGATGTCGTGCCAGGGCTTGCGGTTGGTCATGGTGCAGCATGTGGCCGCAGGGCGAGAGCGTCAACTTGCGCACGTTCGAGACGACCGACAGGCGCTCGTGGAACTCTTCTTTCGAGTAGCGGGTACCCCACCAGCTCGCGGTGTCGGTACGGTCACCCTCCACCCACAGAAGCGGTGCGGTGATCTGCTTCCAGCACTCCAGCGTCTCGTCCACCCGGTACAGCATCGGGTTCACGCGTTTGTGCGCCGGGTCGCCCAGGATCTGCCAGCGGCCATCCGTGCCGGGCTGCGACCAATGGGGCGCCAGCCAGGCGGCTTTGTCGGGCGTGAGCAGCGGGTCGTTCTTCAGCAGGCGGCGGGCCACGGCCTCGGCGCTGTCGTAGTCCCGCAGCGTCTGCTGTGCCTTCAGTTCGTCGAGCCACTGGGCCAGGCGTTTGGGCGCCTGCTCGGGGCGGGTGCGCGGCATGCCAAAGCCTTCCAGGTTGACGAGGCGGCGGATGCGCGAAGGGCGCGCGCCCGCGTAGGTCATCACCACGTTGCCCCCCATGCTGTGACCCACCAAGTCGATGGGGCCCTCGGGACACAGCGCCTCCAGCAGGGCGTCCAGATCGCCCAGGTAGTCGGGGAACCAGTAGCTGTCCACCGCCGCCGGGGCCGCCGTCAGACCGTAGCCGCGCCAGTCGGGCGCGATGATGAAGCGCCGCTCCGCTTCGGCATGGGACAACTCATCGACCAGGAACTGGTACGACGCGCCGACATCCATCCAGCCGTGCACCAGCACCAGGGGCGGCCGGTCAGGGCGGATCAAGGACGCATCACCCCAGACATGGACGTGGTAACGCAGTCCGCGCAGCGGCACGAAGAGCGAGCGGGACGGGCGGGTGGGTTGGTAGGCCTGGACCGCGGCGGAGGCGGTGGAGGAGTCGGCCTTGGGGGAATCAGCGGTCATGCCGGCACTGTAGGCGAGCGCGGCAACGCCACAATCCTGGCATGACGACACCCTTCACCCTGCGCCCGGCAGCACCGGCCGACCTGCCCGCCATCGTCGGGCTCATCCGCGAACTGGCGGACTTTGAGCATCTCAGCCACCTGGTGGTGGTCACGCCCGAGTCGCTGCTGCCGCATCTCTTTGGCGACAAGCCCGCTGCCGAGGCCGTGGTGGCCGAGGTGCAGGGCCGGGTGGTGGCCTTTGCCTTGTTCTTCACCAACTTCTCCACCTTCCTGGGCCGTCCCGGCCTGTACCTGGAAGACCTGTATGTGCAGCCCGCGCACCGGGGCGCAGGCCTGGGCAAGGCCCTGCTGCAGCACCTGGGCGCACTGGCGGTGGAACGCGGCTGCGGCCGCTTCGAATGGAGCGTGCTCGACTGGAACGAGAACGCCATCCGCTTCTACGAAAAGATGGGTGCCACCGTCATGCCCGACTGGCGCATCTGCCGCGTGACCGGGGAAGCTCTGGCGGCCTTGGGGCGTCGCTGAAACGAATCCCTGCGCCAGCGTGAGGCCATGGAACCGACGATCCACCCGCTGGGGATGTCTTCTGTAAGCACTGCGCCTGAGCGCACCCGGCGCGGGGTGGTGGTGGCCGGCGAAGCGCTGATCGACCTCCTGCAGCGCCCCGACGGCAGCCTGGTGCCGCACCTGGGCGGCTCGCCGTGGAACCTCGCGCGGGCTCTTGGTCGCCTGGGCTGCGAGGTGAGCTACCTCAACCCCTTGTCCAGCGATGACTTTGGTGAGCAACTGGTCCAGGCCCTGGAGGACAGCCGCGTGCAGTGCCTGGGCGGGCGCAGTGCGCTACCCACCAGCCTGGCGGTGGTGAAACTCGATGCTCAGGGCCACCCCGACTATGCGTTCTACCGGGAAGGGGTGGCCGACCGGGACTTCGCGCCGCTGTCCTTGCTGCCGCGCTGGCCGCAGACCGCCCTGCTGTTTCACGTCGGCTCGCTCGCGGTCATGCCACCCGATGGGCAAGCCTGGCTGGCCACGCTCTCGGCGCTGGTCGAGCGGGGCATCTCCACCAGCATCGACATCAACATGCGGCCCAGGGTCGCCACCGACCGCGAGGCCTACGCCCGGATGTCCCGGCAGATCCTGACCCGGAGCCGCATCGTCAAGGTCAGCGACGAGGACCTGGAGGCCCTGCACAGGCCTGGCGACCCGCTGGTGCAGGCCCGCGCCCTGCTGAACGACATCACCCAGGTGGTGGTGCTCACGCTGGGGGCGCTGGGCGCCTGGGGCTTGACCCGCGAGGCCGAGCGCTTCCAGCCGCCCGAGCGCGTGCCGGTGGTGGACACCGTGGGCGCGGGCGATTGCTTCTACGCCGGATTCCTGGCGCAGCTGATCGAGTCGGGGGCGTTGGACAGCCCTGCGGTGCCGGCTGCAGACCAGGTGGCGCAGGCGCTGGCCCTGGGCAACCGTGTCACCGCGTTCAACATCCAGCGGGCCGGTTGCCAGCCGCCTTGGCGGCATGAACTCTGACCCCTTCGTCTTGGCCCCACCGGACTGATCTGTCTTTCAGGAGTCTGCCCCCATGCCTTCCACACGTGCGGTCGCGCGCCGCTCCGTACCCCGTCAAGCCCGCCGCCAGGGCCCTCACGCGAGCCCGCCCACAGACCGCTACGCCGAGCTCCACGGCAGCTTCCACTGGCATGTGCCCACCCGTTTCAACATCGCCGAGGTGTGCTGCACCCGCTGGGCGCGCGACACGCCCGAGGCCCTGGCCATCCGCTGGGAACACGAGGACGGACGACACGCCGACTTCACCTACGGGCAACTGCAGCGCGACGCCAACCGGCTGTCGAATGCGCTCAAGCGCCTGGGCGTGCAGCGCGGTGACCGCGTGGCCATCGTCATGCCGCAGCGCTTCGAGACGGCGGTGGCGCACATGGCGATCTACCAGCTCGGCGCGGTGGCCATGCCCTTGTCGATGCTGTTCGGCCCCGAGGCGCTGGAGTACCGCTTCAACCACAGTGAAGCCCAGGTCGCCCTGGTGGACGAAAGCGCCATCGCGAACGTGCGGGCCGTGCGTGGGGCCGCCCCGGGCCTGAAGACGGTGGTGGCGGTGGGCGGCGCGCAAGGGCAGGGCGACATCGACTGGACGGCAGCGCTGACGGCTGAGCGCGCCCGGTTCACTGCCGTCAAGACCCACGCCGACGAAGCCGCGGTGCTCATCTACACCAGCGGCACCACCGGCCCGCCCAAGGGCGCGCTGGTGCCACACCGCGCGATGATCGGCAACCTCACGGGCTTTGTGTGCAGCCAGAACGGGTTCGGCTTTGCGGTGCCCGAGGCCGTGCCGACTGCTCCGGCCCGCAGCGACGCCGTGTTCTGGTCGCCCGCCGACTGGGCCTGGACCGGCGGCCTGATGGACGCGCTGCTGCCCACCCTCTACTTCGGCCGCGAGATCGTGGCCTTCCAGGGGCGGTTTGCGCCCGAGCGGGCGTTCGAGCTGCTGCAGCGGCACGGCGTGACGCACAGCTTTCTCTTCCCCACAGCGCTCAAGGCCATGATGAAAGCCGTGCCCGAGCCGGCGCAGCGCTACCGGCTGCACCTTCGCGCCATCATGAGCGCGGGCGAGGCGGTGGGCGACGCGGTGTTCGCGTGGTGCCGCGATCAGTTGGGCGTCACGGTCAACGAGATGTTCGGCCAGACCGAGATCAACTACATCGTGGGCAACTGCACCGTGCTGTTCGATGAGCACGGACGCGCCGCGGCGGGCTGGCCCGCCAAGCCCGGCAGCATGGGCCGCGCCTACCCCGGCCACCGCGTGGCGGTGATCGACGACGGAGGCCGCGAATGCCCGCGTGGCACGCCGGGCGACGTGGCCGTGCACCGGCTCGATGTCCACGGCCATCCGGACCCGGTGTTCGTCCTGGGCTACTGGCGCAATGAGGCAGCCACCAGCGCCAAGTACACCGGTGACCCGGCCGACTCCTGGTGCCGCACGGGCGACATGGCGGTGATGGACGAGCAGGGCTACCTCTGGTACCAGGGCCGCAGCGACGACATGTTCAAGGCCGCCGGCTACCGCATCGGCCCGAGCGAGATCGAGAACTGCCTGGTCAAGCACCCTGCGGTGGCCAATGCCGCCGTGGTGCCCAAGCCCGACGCCGAGCGCGGCGCGGTGGTCAAGGCCTACGTGGTGCTGGCCCCCGGCCACGCTGCCGGCCCGGCCCTGGTGGCCGAGTTGCAGCATCACGTGCGCGGCAAGCTGGCCCCCTACGAGTACCCCAAGGAGATCGAGTTCATCGCCGCGTTGCCCATGACCACCACCGGCAAGGTGCAACGCCTGGTGCTGCGGCTGCAGGAGGAAGAGCGGGCCCGACGCGAGCAGCCGCCAGTCCGCAGTTGATGCTTCACCCCGGCGCCCGCATCAAGGTGCTCTTGCCGAACAGGCTCTCGATCAGGTCCACCGCCAGCAGCGCGGTCTGGTTGCGCACGTCCAGGGCGGGGTTGAGTTCCATCACGTCCAGGCTGGCCAGGCGGCCGGTGTCGGCGATCATCTCCATGCACAGCTGGGCCTCGCGGTAGGTGGGGCCGCCGGGCACGGTGGTGCCCACGCCGGGGGCGATTCCGGGGTCGAGGAAGTCGACATCGAAGCTCACGTGGAGGTGGGTCTGGGCGTCCAGCGTGGCCAGGGCCAGCTCCATGGCGTGGCGCATGCCCATCTCGTCGATGAAGCGCATGTCGAAGACCTCCAGTCCCTGGGCGTGGACGAAGCGCTTTTCCCCCGGGTCCACGCTGCGGATGCCGATCTGCCGGAAGGCCTTGGCGGGCAGGGCGGGTGCGTTGCCGCCGATGGATGTCAATTCCGCCGGCCCGTGACCCGTGAGCACGGCCACCGGCATGCCGTGGACATTGCCGCTGGGCGTGAGCGCGCTGGTGTTGAAGTCGGCGTGGGCGTCCAGCCAC
>Ga0315907_10000181_pt1 | contig 93062 bp, 90 predicted proteins | sample LakEriMetagenome_3_FD_203525 | JGI IMG/M metagenome (GOLD analysis project Ga0315907, IMG submission 203525) | Freshwater fungal communities from buoy surface, Lake Erie, Ohio, United States - Buoy 12 MA123 | ecosystem: Environmental > Aquatic > Freshwater > Lake > Lake biofilm | place: USA...
AACCACCAAACTTGGCCGCCAACACGGTCGTGATCGCCGCGGTCAGCGTGGTCTTGCCGTGGTCAACGTGACCAATCGTGCCAACGTTGACGTGCGGCTTGGTCCGCTCAAATTTTTCTTTTCCCATGATTCAATTCCTAAAATGAACAAGCCCGTGTGTGTTTAAGGTTTCCAGCACGGGCCTGCCACGGGCAGCAGGCCCACCGCATCAGCGGCGCCGAAGACCGGTTTAAAAATTACTTCGAACGCGAGGCCACGATGGCCTCGGCCACATTGCGAGGTGCTTCGGCGTAGTGCTTGAACTCCATGGAGTAGGTGGCACGGCCTTGGGACATTGAACGCAGGGTGGTGGAGTAACCGAACATTTCAGACAAAGGCACTTCGGCGCGGATGGCTTTACCACCGCCGACCATGTCTTCCATGCCCTGGACCATGCCGCGGCGGCTGGACAAGTCGCCCATCACGTTACCGGCGTAGTCTTCGGGGGTTTCCACTTCCACCGACATCATCGGCTCGAGGATGACGGGACTGGCTTTCTTGCAGCCTTCTTTGAAACCAAAGATGGCGGCCATCTTGAAGGCCATTTCGGAGGAGTCCACATCGTGGTACGAACCGAAGTGCAAGGTCACCTTGACGTCGACCACGGGGTAGCCGGCCAACACACCAGTGGTCAGGGCTTCAATGACGCCCTTTTCCACAGCTGGAATGTATTCGCGTGGCACCACGCCGCCTTTGATGGCGTCGACGAACTCAAAACCTTTGCCGGCTTCGTTGGGTTCGATCTTGAACACCACGTGACCGTACTGACCCTTACCACCGGACTGACGCACGAACTTACCTTCGGCTTCGTCGACGTTCTTGCGGATGGTTTCGCGGTAAGCCACTTGAGGCTTGCCCACGTTGGCTTCCACACCGAATTCGCGCTTCATGCGGTCAACGATGATTTCCAAGTGCAACTCGCCCATACCGGCGATGATGGTCTGACCCGATTCTTCGTCGGTCTTGACGCGGAACGATGGATCTTCTGCGGCCAAACGCTGCAAAGCGATGCCCATCTTTTCTTGGTCGGCCTTGGTCTTGGGCTCCACGGCCTGTGCGATCACAGGCTCAGGGAACACCATGCGCTCGAGCATGATCACGGCATCGGGATCGCACAAGGTTTCACCGGTGGTGACGTCCTTCAAGCCCACGCAAGCGGCGATGTCGCCGGCGCGAATTTCTTCAACTTCTTCGCGGTTGTTGGCGTGCATCTGAACGATACGGCCAATGCGCTCTTTCTTGCCCTTGATGGGGTTGAAGACGGTGTCGCCTTTTTTCAGCACACCGGAGTACACGCGCACAAAAGTCAACTGGCCCACGTAGGGGTCGGTCATCAACTTGAACGCCAAGGCGGAGAGCTTCTCGCTGTCATCGGCCTTGCGGGTGGTGACGGCGTCGTCTTCGTCGGTGCCTCCCACGGGCGGGATGTCCACAGGCGAAGGCAAGAAGTCGATCACGGCGTCGAGCATGCGCTGAACGCCTTTGTTCTTGAACGCGGTGCCGCACAGCATGGGCTGGATTTCGGTGGCCAAGGTGCGGGTGCGAATGCCGAGCTTGATTTCGGCTTCGGTGAGATCGCCTTCTTCGAGGTATTTGTTCATCAGCTCTTCGCTGGACTCAGCGGCGGCTTCGAGCAACTTCTCGCGCCACTCTTCGGCTTGTGCCTGGAGTTCAGCGGGGATGTCTTTGAATTCGAACTTCATGCCTTGTGAGGCTTCGTCCCAGATGATGGCTTTCATCTTGATGAGATCAATCACGCCCGTGAAGTTTTCTTCAGCGCCGATCGGGATCACGATGGCAACGGGGTTGGCCTTGAGGCGCAAACGCATCTGGTCGTAGACCTTGAAGAAGTTGGCACCGGTGCGGTCCATCTTGTTCACGAAGGCCAAGCGTGGCACTTTGTACTTGTTGGCCTGACGCCAAACGGTTTCGGACTGGGGCTGAACGCCACCCACCGCGCAATACACCATGCAAGCGCCGTCCAAGACGCGCATGGAGCGCTCCACCTCAATGGTGAAGTCCACGTGGCCGGGGGTGTCGATGATGTTGAAGCGGTGCTCTTCAAAAGAAGAGTCCATGCCCTTCCAAAAACAGGTGGTGGCCGCCGAGGTGATCGTGATGCCACGCTCTTGCTCTTGCTCCATCCAGTCCATGGTGGCGGCGCCGTCGTGAACTTCACCAATTTTGTGGTTCACGCCGGTGTAGAAAAGAATGCGTTCGGTGGTGGTGGTTTTACCAGCATCGATGTGCGCGGAAATACCGATGTTGCGGTAACGCTCGAGGGGCGTGCTGCGGGCCATAAGAAAACTCCTGAATGGGGCAAGCCCGCCGCCCTTTTGGGGCATCGCGGGCTCGCCGAGAAAGACGGAAAAACGTTGTGCTTAGAAGCGGAAGTGGCTGAAGGCTTTGTTGGCTTCGGCCATGCGGTGCACTTCGTCGCGCTTCTTCATGGCGCCGCCGCGGCCTTCGTTGGCTTCGATCAGCTCGTTGGCCAGGCGCAGGGCCATGGACTTCTCGCTGCGCTTGCGGGCGGCTTCTTTGATCCAGCGCATGGACAGGGCCAGGCGACGCACAGGGCGCACTTCGACGGGCACTTGGTAGTTCGCACCACCGACACGGCGGGACTTGACTTCCACCATGGGCTTGACGTTGTTGATGGCGGTGCTGAAAGCTTCCAACGGGTCTTTACCCGTCTTCTTTTCGATCTGCTCCAGAGCACCGTAGATGATGCGCTCGGCGACGGCTTTCTTGCCGCCTTCCATGATCACGTTCATGAACTTGGAGAGCTCGACATTGCCGAACTTGGGATCCGGCAGGATTTCACGTTTAGGGACTTCGCGACGACGTGGCATGTTTCACCTCAAAAATTTGCTTCAGTTGACACCCTTTGGGGTGTCGCGAGCGACCATCAGGCCCCTCACTTACTCGACCCGACGCCAACATGGCGCTTTGGGGTCACTACGTTTGCACGACCAGCCAGGCCACACAAACACCGACGATTCAATTCCAGCGACAGGGCTTATTTGGCCTTGGGCTTCTTGGCACCGTACTTGGAGCGCGACTGCTTTCGGTCTTTCACGCCCTGCAAGTCGAGCGAGCCGCGAACGATGTGGTAACGCACACCGGGCAAGTCTTTGACACGACCGCCGCGAACCAGCACGACGCTGTGTTCTTGCAGGTTGTGACCCTCACCGCCGATGTAAGAGATAACCTCAAAACCGTTGGTCAAGCGCACTTTGGCGACTTTACGCAGAGCGGAGTTGGGCTTTTTGGGCGTGGTGGTGTACACACGGGTGCAGACACCGCGACGCTGCGGGCAATTTTCCATGGCCGGGCTCTTCGATTTGATCTGTTCGACCTCTCGACCGTGGCGCACGAGTTGATTAATGGTTGGCATGAAACGTCCCTAAACGTTTGAAAAAATAACGAAAACGTGAACTTCTCGGAAGATTCCGAAAAGCCCTCCAATGTAGCACAAGGCGCAAAAATCTCCAAATCGGGCGCGAAACCCCCGCTGATTCATTGCACCCAGAGTCGCAAAGCGTCCCAACCCCGCCCCCAAACCCCCGCCTGAGGCACGGGTTGCAAGACGCTCAAGGGGTACTCTTGGATCAACGCGCCTTGGGCCGAGCGCACCCGCAAGGTACCCAAAACCTGGCCTCGCAGCAAAGGCGCGAGCAAGCGCTGCGGGCGAACCAGCTCGGTGCGCATACCCGCCGCCGAACCCATGGGCACGGTGACCACCACGCCATCCGGATGGCCCAAATCCACCGTGGGCGACTGCCCCATCCACACAGGCAGCGTCACCGCAGCTTGGCCAGGCTGCAACAAACGCACCGCCTCGAAAGCGCCAAAGCCCCAATTCAACAACTTTTGGCTGTCGCGCGCCCGATCATCGTCGCTGGTGGCACCCCACACCAACGCCAACAGCCGGCGCTCGCCTGGCGCGCCGCCAACCGACATCAAGGGCCGTTTGGCGGTGCTGGCCAAGGCCCAGCCCAAGCCCTCACCTTGCGCAGCCATCAAGCCGTCCACCGACGGATCGCGCGTGAGCAAAGGATTGGGGTTGGCGTCGTTGACCTGTGGGGCTTGAGCCCAGCGGTAACGGGCTTGCCCCCAGAGGCCTTGGCGCGCAGGGAAATCTCGCCACACGCGCATCGACAACTGGGCCGTGTCGCGCAAGGTCGTGACCTGTCCAGATTGCGACTCACCGGTAGGGTTGAGGTAGCGCGTGGCGCCCATGCCCAAGGCCTGTGCTTGGCGGTTCATCTGCGCCACGAAACGCTCCGAAGTCCCCGATACCGCCTCGGCCAACACCACGGCAGCGTCGTTGCCCGATTGCACAAGAAGGCCCTGCACCAGCTCCGACACGGGCACCTGCGCGCCAACAGGCACAAACATCAATGGGCCAGGCACGGCCGCGGCGCGCTCGCTCACGGGCACGGCTTGGTCCCAGCGCAACTGCCCGCTTTTGAGGGCATCCAACACCAGATAAGCCGTCATGAGCTTGGCCCAGCCGCCCGGCTCTACCGGCGTGTCCAAGCCGCGCGCAGACAAGCGCTGACCGCTGCTGAGATCCCACAAACCGTGGGCGGTCGAGGTCAATTCGGGCGGGGTGGGGGATTGGGCCGCCGCGGTGGCACACGCGCACACCGCCGCACAGGCCAAGGCCCAGCGGCGCATCAAACGAAACGGCACACCAGGTCCTTGAGCAAGGGCAGTTGACCATGAAAGAAGTGGCCGCCGGCGGGCACCACCGTGACCGGCAAGGCCTGCGGGCGCGCCCAGTCGATGACCGAGGCCAGCGGCACCGTGTCGTCCTGCTCGCCATGGATCACCAAGGTGCGGGCGTGCAGGTCGGGCGCAATCGGCTCAGCCGCAAAACGGCTGGTTGCCGTGCCCACCAGGACGATGCGGTGCACGTCGCGCTCAGGGGCCAAGCGCGCCACCGCATGGGTGGTGACAAACGCCCCGAACGAAAACCCCGCCAAACACAGGGGACCCGACGGGGCTTGCGCTTGCACCACGGCCAACAGGTCGTCGAGTTCGCCACGGCCTTCGTCGTAAACGCCACTGCTACGGCCCACGCCGCGAAAATTCCAACGCACCGCCAACCAACCCTGTTGCACGCAAGCGCGCGCCACGGTTTGCACCACCTTGTTGCTCATGGTGCCGCCGTGCAAAGGGTGTGGATGGGCAATCAGCGCACAGCCGCGCGGCTCGCCCCTGGGGCGGTCCAGCGCCACCTCCAAATCACCGGCCGGCCCCGCTTGCAGCAGCACCTCGGTCTGTGCGTTCATGCTCAGCGCCCCACGTCGGCGGGCAGCACCAAGCGCTCAACCACTTGGCCATCGCGCAGGTGCGATTGCACGATCTCGTCGATGTCGCTGTTGTCGACAAAGCTGTACCAAACCCCTTCGGGGTAGACCACCGCCACCGGGCCACCGGCGCAGCGGTCCAAGCAGCCCGCTTTGTTCACCCTCACCTGCCCAGGGCCGGACAAACCGAGTTGTTTGATTTGGTTTTTGCAATGGTCAAACCCGGCCTGAGCCGAGGCTTGCGCACAGCAAGCCTCGTTGTTCGGGCGTTGGTTCAAACAAAAAAAGATGTGCCGTTGGTAATAGGCCACGGGGCTGGGGGCTGGTGCGTTCATGCCACCATTCTAGGTGGCGACGCCACCGAGCGCTGCCTCACCAACGCCGAGTCGGTCGGCGCCAAACACCTCGCACGCCCACCCACAGCGCCACAAACGGCCACACCCAACCCAGCCACTGCGTCACCCCATGGAAGTGGATGAATTGCCCCTGCTCCCAAGCGCCCAAGGATTGGTCAAAGTAGGGACTCACCGCCGCAGCATTGAGCAGGTACACGCTGGTCAACACAGAAGCGACCAAGACCGCGCTGCACCAGCGCCTGGGCAAGCCCAAAAACACCAAACCCGCCAAAGCCGCCCAAGTCAAACCCAACCACACTGGCACGCTCAGCCACGCCCAAGCCTGCGCGGGGCTCCAAGTCAGGGCGGTCGACAAGGCCGGCACCAAGGCCACCATGACCAACCACACACACCAAAACACCCAGCGTTTACGCCCATCGCGAATTTCAGCGTAGCCCAGCAACAAGGGCGTCAGCGCACCCAAACCGATGCACACCGACTCCCAACCGGGGCTCAAGGGCAACAGGTTCAAGACCGCGGTGTTGGGGACCACATCGGCCCATGGCGTGAGCGCCGTCCAAGCGGCGGCGGCCAGCAAACTTCTTTCGGCCACCTGTCCCAAACCAAAGGGCACCGAAGGCGGGTACATCAGCGCCAAGGGCCACAAGGCCAACAACACCAAAGCACCGTGCGTGGTGGGTTCAAACCAATCATCGCGAAACTGGTTCCAGCGCCGCATCAAGCCCATGCGCTCCAAGGCCACCGCCACGCCCGCGCCCAACACCGCGCCCAGCGTGTTCAAGGCCCAATCCACATTCGACGGCACGCGACGTGGCAAGTAGTTTTGCAAGGCCTCCAGCCCAAACGACAAGGCCGAAGACAGCAAACACGCCCAAACAAAGCTGCGCCGCCATTCGGAGCGCACCATCGCCAAAGCCAACAAAAAACCCAAGGGGGCGTAACCCAAGAGGTTGGCACCCACGTCGAAGCTGGTCAAGTACTGGGGCCACGGCGCCGTCAAAAACGACCACGGGGCCAAACCTTGTGTGCGCCAACCTCCAAAGGGGTACAGGCTGGCATAGACCACCACACCCGCAAACAGGGCCGACAGCGGCCAAGCCGATGAGCGCCCGTGCATGGCCATCAGAACGGTTTGACGACCACCAAGATCACCACGACGAGCAAGAAGATCACCGGCACCTCGTTGAACCAGCGGTACCAAACGTGGCTGCGTGTGTTCTCGCCGCGCTCCCATTGGCGCAAGTGACGGCCGCACAAGTGGTGGTAGCCCAAGGTCAGGATGATGAACAACCACTTGGCGTGCATCCACCCATTGCCCGGGCCAAAGCCAATTTTGTAACCCGCCCACAACCACAGGCCCAAGCCTACGGCGGGGACCGCCAACAGGTTGGTGAAACGCATGAGCTTGCGCGCCATCAACAGCAAGCGATCGCGTTCGGCCGTGCTGTCCGCCGGCACCATGGCCAAGTTCACGAAGATGCGCGGCAGGTAAAACAAGCCGGCGAACCAGCTGGCCACGAAGACGATGTGAAGGGCTTTGATCCAGAGCATGGGCTCAGTGTAGCCCGGTCCAGTCAAAAAAAACCCGACCGCAGGGGTCGGGTGGGAAGCCTTTTTGCTGTCACACAAATCAGGCACCCGCTCAGGGAGGAAAAGCGGGGAACCCAGCCCAGAAGCCGGGTTCAGGGTAAATCCTAACCGAGCCCCACACCCCCGGGCAAGCACTGCCCACGATGTGTCTGACTTTTGTCACAATCCCAGCATGCACACCCCAGCACCCTACCCCCTCAGCCGCCCGCGTCGCTTGCGCCGCGATGCCTTCAGCCGCAACCTCGTGCGCGAGCACAGCCTGAGCAGCCACGACCTGATTTACCCGGTCTTTGTGCTCGACGGCCAGAACCGCCGCGAAGCCGTGGGCTCCATGCCAGGCGTGGAACGCTTGTCGCTGGACTTGCTGATGCCCGTGGCCGAAGACTGCGTGAAACTGGGCATCCCCGCCTTGGCGCTGTTCCCGGTGATCGATCAGTCGCTCAAAACGCCCGATGGCCGCGAGGCCACCAACCCCGACGGCTTGGTGCCGCGCGTGGTGCGCGCCCTCAAGCAGGCCTTACCCGAACTGGGTGTGATGACCGACGTGGCGCTGGACCCTTACACCAGCCACGGGCAAGACGGCCTGCTCGATGACAACCACTACATCCTCAACGACGCGACGGTTGAGATCTTGGTACAACAAGCGCTGGCGCAGGCCGCCGCTGGTGTGGACATGGTCGCGCCCAGCGACATGATGGATGGGCGCATCGGCGCGATTCGCCAAGGCTTGGAGGCCGCTGGCTTTGTGAACACCCGCATCATGGCCTACAGCGCCAAGTACGCCAGCGCGTTTTACGGCCCCTTCCGCGACGCCGTGGGCTCGGCCGCCAACCTGGGCAAGGCCGACAAAAAGGTCTACCAAATGGACCCCGGCAACACCAACGAAGCGCTGCGCGAAGTGGCGCTGGACATCGCTGAAGGCGCCGACATGGTGATGGTCAAACCCGGCATGCCGTACTTGGACATCGTGCGCCGCGTCAAAGACGAATTCGGTGTGCCGACCTTTACTTACCAAGTGAGCGGCGAATACGCCATGCTCAAAGCCGCCGCGCAAAACGGCTGGCTCGCGCACGACGCGGTGATGATGGAAAGCCTGCTGGCCTTCAAACGCGCCGGGGCCGACGGCATCTTGACCTACTTTGCGCGCGACGCTGCGCGCTTGCTCAAGGCCTGAGTCTGGCCTTGAGGACCGCCGCGGTGGCTCAAGCCGCCAAGCGGCGCGCCAAGAAGTCCAGTCGGTCTTGGCCCCAGAACAGCTCACCCTCCACCCCATAGGTGGGCGCGCCGAACACCCCCGCATCCATCGCGGTTTGCGTGTTGGCCGCGTAGCGGGCCTGCACATCGTCGGTTTTGGACAAGGCCAGCAGGCTCTCGGGCAAGCCACATTCGCCGAGCAACTGCACCAAGGTGGCCTCATCGGCGATGTTGCGCTCTTGCACCCACACGGCCGCGCCGATCGCCCCGGTCAAGCGCATGGCGGCGACCCAGCCCTCTTGGGCATCGGTGGCCACGATCAACTTGGCGGCCGGGTCACCGGGCACGGGGAAATGCGCCGGCTCGGGGTTCAAGGGGACGTTCAAATGTTGCGCGAAGCGGCGCAACTCCACCAATCGGTAAGCCTGTCGCTGCGGCGCACGCTTGGGCAAAGGCAAGCCGCCTGAGACAGAAAACACCTGACCCAAATCCACCGGCATCACGTGCACCTTGGCGCCGTGGGCTTGGGCCAAAACCGTCAAGCGCTGGTGACCCAAAAAGGTCCACGGGCTGTTGGGCGCGAAAAAATAATCGATGGTGGCCGACATGCGCGACTCCTGTTGGATGAGGTGCCACACAATAGCACCCATGGACTTCAAACCCCTCATCACCCTGCTGGCCATCGTCAACCCTTTGGCGATCGTCCCGTTTTTCATCCACTACACGCAGGGTTTCACCGCCGCGCAACGCAAACGCACGATCGGCATCGCCAGCATCAGCGTGTTCATCGTGATTGCTGTGTGTGCCATCGTTGGCTTGGACGTGCTGGACTTTTTCAACATTTCGCTGGCGAGCTTTCAGGTCGGCGGTGGTTTGCTGCTCATGACCTCCGCCCTGGCCATGCTCAACGCGCAACCCGCTGAGGCCAAGGCCACCCAAGGCGAGGTCAACGACGCACACACCAAAACCTCGATCGCCGTGGTGCCGCTGACCATCCCGCTGCTGACCGGCCCGGCCACCATGTCCACGGTGGTGATTTACGCCGACCAAGCCAAAACCGTGGCACAACACAGCGCCTTGATCGGCTATGGCGTGGTCATCGCCTTGGCCACGTGGCTGTGCTTCACCTTGGCCAAACCGATTGCGCGGGTGTTGGGCCAAACCGGCATCAACGTCATGACCCGCCTCATGGGCCTGATCTTGGCCGCCTTGGCGGTCGAGGTGATGGCCGCGGGCTTGGTCAAACTCTTCCCCGCCTTGGCCTGAAACACCACGAGCCTCGTATGCACGCGCCCTGGACCGCCTTGTCTTGGCAACACCCCATCGTCCAAGCCCCCATGGCCGGCTCACAAGGCAGCGCCTTGGCGCTGGCCGTGTGCCAAGCTGGCGGCATGGGCTCTTTGCCGGGCGCCATGCTCAGCCACGAAGCCTTGAGCGCTGAGCTGAAGATCCTGCGTGAGCAAGCCACCGGTTCTTGGAACGTCAACTTTTTTTGCCACACCCCGCCGCTGCCCGATGAGGCCGCTCAGGCGAGGTGGCGCGACACGCTGCACACCTTCTACGAGGAAGCGGGCATCGACCCCAGCAGCATTCCCGCAGGCCCCGGGCGTGTGCCGTTTTCACACGCCGTGGCGGACGTGGTCGAGCCCTTCGCGCCGCCGGTGGTGAGTTTCCATTTCGGTTTGCCCGCGCCAGACTTGCTCGCGCGGGTCAAGGGCTGGGGCAGCCTGGTGATGTCCAGCGCCACGACGGTAGACGAGGCCCGCTGGCTACAAGATCACGGTGCCGACGCGATCATTGCTCAGGGCTTAGAAGCCGGCGGCCACCGGGGCCTGTTCTTGAGCGACGACCTGTCCACACAACTCGGCACCTTCGCCTTGCTGCCGCAGGTGGTGGCCGCGGTGGATGTGCCGGTGGTGGCCGCGGGCGGCATCGCCGATGCGGCGGGCGTGCGCGCCGCCCTGGCCTTGGGTGCCAGAGCGGTGCAGGTCGGCACGGCCTATTTGTGTTGCCACGAGGCCAGCACCAGCACCGTGCACCGCGCCGCCTTGCTCAGCCCCGAATCGCACCACACCGAACTGACCACCTTGTTTTCGGGTCGCCCCGCGCGCGGCATCGTCAACCGGCTCATGCGCACCCTGGGCCCACGCCACCCAGCCACACCCGCCTTCCCAACAGCCACCACGGCGGTGGCGCCGCTGCGCGCGCACTTCGAGGCCCAAGGCTCAGGCGACTGCTCACCGTTGTGGGCCGGTCAAAACACGCGCGGCTGCCGCGCCGTGAGCGCGGCGGAAATCACCCAGGCATTGGCCTTGGGATTCGCTTGAAGCGCCAGCACTTAGGGGTGCAACAAGGGCATGACGTGCACACGCTCTGGGTCCAGGCGCACGTGAACCGCCACGCCCGCGGGCCAGTCTTGGCGGCGTGAGCCGGTCAAGGTCAGCACCAGTTGTGGCCCAGCCAGCGACTCCAAAGCCAAGTTCAACAAGGTGGTGTCGCCCAAATACCGCGCTTGCACCACCCGCGCCGCTAAGTCATGGGGCCCCACATCGCTGGGGTCGAGCAAGGTGATGCCGTCGTTGGGAATGATCCAATTCACGGCATGGCCAACGGGCAATTTGCTTTTGTCTCGCACCGTCAGCACGATCGACTCCTCCAGCGCATTCGCCTGCGCGAGCCAACGCAATTGCCCAAGGCCGAGGACGGCACTCGGCCCCAACCACAGCCCTTGGAAGCGGTTTTGAATGCCCACCAAATCGGCCACGCGCGCGCTGCGCGGCGCTTGGTGAATGCTCGCGGGCGTGCCCACTTGCAAAATCTGACCGCCATCCATCACCGCCATGCGGTCGGCCAACAAACGGGCCTCGTTGAGGTCGTGCGTGACCAACACGATCGGGATCGACAGCTCGCGGCGCAAATCCGCCAACAAGCGGTAGAGGCTTTGGCGGCTCATCTGGTCCACCGCCGAAAACGGCTCGTCGAGCAACAACAAGCGGGGCTCGCGGGCCAGCGCACGCGCCACCGCCACGCGCTGCTGCTGCCCTCCGGAGAGCGCCGCGGGCCGCCGCGATTGCTGCTCGGCGCTCAAGCCCAAGTGGTTCAACCAGTGTTGGGCTTGGGCTTTGCGTTGTTGGGCCGGCAGGTGCAACAAGGACAGGGCCACATTGCCCAAGGCGTCTAAGTGCGGCATCAGCGCGTAGTGCTGAAACACCAAACCCACGTGTCGGCGCTGCGGCGGCAGCCAGATGCCCTGCGCGGTGTCGCACCAAATCTCGTCGCCCACCACCACGCGCCCGCGCTCTGGGCGCATCAAGCCCGCCAAGGTGCGCATGAGCGAGGTTTTGCCCGCACCCGATGGGCCCACCAAGGCCAACAATTCACCGGGCTCGCAACGCCAACTGCCCGACAATGGCATCGGCTCGCGCTGTTCGATCTCGATGACCAGCGCGCTCACCGACGCACCGCCAATCGCGCCATCGCAAAAAAGGACGCGGCCACCGCGCCCAAAGACAGCAACAAGAGCAGCAGCGCCATTTGGTTGGCGCCCGCCAAATCAAAGGACTGCACGCTGTCGTAAATGGCGATGGCGATGGTGCGGGTTTCGCCCGGGATGCTGCCGCCCACCATCAGCACCACGCCAAACTCACCCAAGGTGTGCACAAAGGTCAGCACACAAGCCGACAAGACGCCCGGCCAAGCCAAGGGCAACTCCACGCGCCAAAACGTCTGCCACGCCGACAAACCGCTGACCGCGGCCGCCTCCGACAGGTTGCCCGGAATGGACTCAAACGCGCGCTGCACCGGCTGCACCATGAAGGGGATGTTGAAGACCACGGAAGCGATCAAGAGCCCCAAAAAATTGAAAGTCAGCGTCACCCCAAACACCGACTGCACCCAAGCCCCGAGCGGCGAGCCCCCGCCCATCGACACCAATAAGTAGTAGCCCAAGACCGTGGGCGGCAAGACCAGGGGCAAGACCACCAAGGCTTCGATCCAAGACTTGCCCGCCCAGCGCGTGCGCGCCAGCCAACGGCCCAGCCACAGGCCCGTGGGCAAGAGCACGGTCAAAGTGACCGTGGCTAACTCCAAGGAAAGAACCAAGGCTTGCCAATCCATCGGGCTCATTCCTTGGGCATGGCAAACCCGTAGCGCACCAAGATGGCTTGAGCCGCCGGGGTGGACAGGTGGTCATAAAACGCTCGGGCTGCGGGTGGCGCGCCCTTGACCAGCACCATGCGCTGGCGCAGCGGCTGGTGCCAAGCCTGGGGAATCAAGGCGAAGCGCCCCGTCTTGGCCACCTCAGGCGCCAAGGCCAGCGACTGCGCGACGATGCCGCCTTGGGTCGAACCCGACACCGCGAACTGCGCGGCCTGCGACACGTTTTCGCCGTACACCAAGCGCGGCTGGATGGCGCTCCACAAGCCGGCGTGCTGCAGCGCTTCTTGGGCGCGGGTGCCGTAGGGCGCGTGCTGGGGGTTGGCGATGGCGAACTTGCGCAAGCGCCCGTCTTTGAGCGCGGCGGCCAAATCTTGGAGCTCGCCATCGGCCTTCAAGGGCGAGCCCGGCGGCACCAAGATGCCGATGCGGCCCAGGGCATAGGCCCGCCCACGATCTTCGGCCTTGCCCGCGTCGGCCAACTCAAACACGAACCGCTCATCGGCCGACAGGAACATGTGAAAGGGCGCACCCTGCAAGATTTGCGTTTTGAAGTTACCCGAAGAACCAAACACCAGCCGCACCGACTGGCCGGTTTGTTGTTGGAATTGCGCGGCCACGGCTTCAAGGGCGAACTTCAGGTCGGACGCCGCGGCCACGGTGGGCACGGTCTGCGCCTGCGCGGCCAATCCCAAGGCCAGCGCGGCAACGGCGGCCCCTGTGCGGGCCCATGGGCGAAGAATGGAACGCATGGTGCTTGTGGTATTTTCGATATCTATGGCCAAGTATATCGATAAGCCCCTGTCCCCCACCTTCCAAGCCAAGGTGCGCTTTCGCATCAAGTTTCAGGACACGGTGGCCATGGGCCCGGGCAAAGCCGATGTGCTGCAAGGCATCCAAGACACCGGCTCCTTGGCCGAGACGGGCCGCCGATTGAACATGAGCTACCAACGCGTCTGGTCGCTGGTGCGCGGCATGAATGTCGACTTTGTCGAGCCCCTCGTGCTGACCCAGCGTGGCGGCGCGGCGGGCGGCGGCGCGGCCTTGACCGAGGTGGGCCAGCGCGTGTTGGCCCTGTACCGAAGTATCGAAGCCGACGCCGACCGCGCGGTCGCCAAAAAAGTCGGGCCCTTGCTCGCGCTCATCCGCAACGACGCGAACAGCCCCGGCTAATCCTTGAGCCAGCGCTTGAGCGCCGCCGCGTCCGACGCCTGCTCGGCCGCAGCCTCGAGTTGATCCACCTTCGCTTGCAAAACCTGCACCTGCTGCGACAGCGCAGCGGCCAAACGCTCGGCCGTCACGCCACTGCCCGGCGGCAGGTCGAACTCGTCGGCCAAGCGGTCGTTGAGCGCGGCGCGCTGCCGCTCTTGTTCGGCCACCTGCTGCTTGATCAGCACGGTGATCTCGGCCAGCTGCGCGTCGTTCGCCGGACTGGCTGGGGTGCTGATCGCAGCGCGCTGTTGGATGTCGAGCAAGGCCAGCCAATCGCGCCGTTCGTGCGCGGCGTTGGCTTCGCTCATGAGCGCGGTCTTCACCAAGCGCCGCTCGGGGTCGGGTTCGCGGTCGGGGTGCAAGGCGCTGGCGAGTTGGCGAAACAGGCTGCGCAAACGGTGCTGCGCCGACTCGGCCTGCGCCAGGTCCGCGGCTTGTGCCTGCGTAGGGGCTTTGCGTTGTTGCCGCGCTTGAGACGCCGCCTTGCGCTGCGCCTGCGCTTGGGCCTGCGCGGCCGCGGCTTGGTGCTCGGCCTGCCATGCCTCGCGGCGCTCTTGCTCCAGCGCGGCCCAAGTGCGCGGGTGGTGGCGGTCGTGCAACACCACCATCTCGGCATCGCCTGCGCGCGCCAGCAACTGGGCCATGACACACAAACGCTGCTGCGCGGTCTCGCGCTGCGCGCCCGACAGCCGCTTGGCCACCAAGCTGGCGTCGAGCGCCAACACCCAAGCGCGCATGGCTTGGCGGTGGCGCTCCTGCAAGGGGCTCAGGCTGTCGTGGCGCACCTGCCGGTGCGCTTGACCCACGGCCTCCAAGGTCTGCAGCTGGCCGCGGATCTGGTTCAAACGCCGCAGCTGCCAGTCGTGTGCCTTGGCCGCGGCCGAGGAGGCGCTGAGGGCATCGGGCAACAAAGTCACTGCGGAGTTGTCATGGCTGGGCCGGGAAGTAGAGGTGTTTCGTTGGCTTTGCATGGGTCTGTGTGTGAGCAGCCGCACTTTAGGCCATAAACTCCACCGGTGGCCAAAGAAAAAACCCTCTACACCTGCAGCGACTGCGGCGGCACCAGCCCAAAATGGCTGGGCAAGTGCCCGCATTGCAACGCTTGGAACACCCTGATTGAATCGGTGGCCGAATCCAACGCGCCCACCAAAAACCGCTTCGCGTCCCTGGCCAAAACGGCCGAGGTCGTGCCGCTGGCCGACATCGAAGCGGCCGATGTGGAGCGCACGCCCACCGGCCACGAAGAGCTCGACCGCGTGCTCGGCGGCGGCATCGTGGAAGGCGGTGTGGTGCTGATCGGCGGCGACCCCGGCATCGGCAAATCCACCTTGCTCTTGCAAGCGCTCGATTCGCTGCAACGCGCTGGCCACAAAACGCTGTACGTGACGGGCGAAGAAAGCGGCGCGCAAGTGGCGCTGCGCTCGCGCCGCTTGGGGCTGGACGGCTCGCAGGTCAATGTCTTGGCCGAAATTCAGTTGGAAAAAATCCTCTCCATGCTGCAGTCGCACCAGCCGTCGATCGCGGTGATCGACTCGATCCAAACCGTCTACTCCGAGCAGCTCACCTCGGCCCCCGGCTCGGTGGCGCAGGTGCGCGAATGCGCGGCGCACCTGACGCGCGCGGCCAAGGCCACCGGCACGGCCATCGTGCTGGTGGGCCACGTCACCAAAGAAGGCGCGCTGGCCGGCCCGCGTGTGCTCGAGCACATGGTGGACACGGTGCTGTACTTTGAAGGCGACACGCATTCCAACTTCCGGCTGATCCGCGCCATCAAAAACCGCTTCGGCGCGGTGAACGAAATTGGCGTTTTTGCCATGACCGAAAAAGGCCTGAAGGGCGTGAGCAACCCGAGCGCGATTTTTCTGAGCCAACACAGCGAGCCGGTGCCCGGCAGCTGCGTCATGGTCACGCTCGAAGGCTCTCGGCCACTGCTGGTCGAAATCCAAGCGCTGGTGGATTCGGGCGGCCCCAGCCCGCGCCGCTTGAGCGTGGGCCTGGAGCGCGACCGCTTGGCCATGTTGCTGGCCGTGCTGCACCGCCACGCGGGCGTGGCGTGCATGGACCAAGACGTGTTTGTGAACGCCGTGGGCGGTGTGCACATCCGCGAACCCGCCGCCGACTTGGCGGTCATGCTGGCCATCACCAGCAGCTTGCGCGGCAAGGCGCTGCCCAAGGGCTTCATTGCGTTCGGCGAAGTGGGCTTGGCCGGCGAGGTGCGCCCTGCGCCGCGCGGTCAAGACCGGCTCAAAGAGGCCGCCAAGCTGGGCTTCACCACCGCCGTGGTGCCCAAGGCCAACGCGCCCAAGAAAAACGACAAAGCCTTTGAAGGCCTGACCATCCACCCGGTCGAGCGCATCGAAGACGCCATGCAGTTGGTGCGGGGTTTGTGATGCCCAGCTTGCCCCCACGCTGGCGCACCCTGCTCTTCCCCGCTTTGGCCCTGGCCTTGATGTTCGGCGCTTGGCGCAGCTACGGTGGCCAAGGCGTCTTGCTGGCCGCTTTGATGATCGGCTTTTGGGTCTTGCTGCACTTCACGCAGCTCATGCGCGTGCTGCGCATCGCCGCGAGCCGCCCCATGGGCCAAGTAGCCGATCTCGCGCCTGTGCTGCGCCGCTTGCGTTTGGGCCAGTCGCTCAGCGACGTGGTTCGCCTCACACGCAGCTTGGGACTGCGCGTCAATGCAGCCGAGGAAAAGACCAGCGTCTTGTCGTGGTCCGACGAAGCGGGCCACACGCTGATCGCGACCTTCGTCCATGGTCGCTTGAGCGCCTTTGAACACCGCCCGCCCGAGGCCCCCCCGGCGCAGTCGTAAAATCTCTTTTTTTCGATCAACCCGGCCGTGGGCCATCCCCGGCTACAACACCTCAAAGGCTTTGCACATGTCCCCCATTCCTTCGATGTCCGACCGCGACGGCAAAATTTGGATGGACGGCCAAATGGTCGACTGGCGCGACGCCAAGATCCACGTGCTCAGCCACACGCTGCACTACGGCTGCGGCGCATTTGAAGGTGTGCGCGCTTACAAAATCCAGCAAGGCACGGCCATTTTCCGTTTGCAAGAGCACACCGAGCGCCTGTTCAACAGCGCCAAGATCTTGCGCATGAACATCCCCTTCACCCAAGAACAGGTGAACGACGCCCAATGCGCCGTGGTGCGCGAGAACAAGCTCGAGAGTGGCTACATCCGCCCCCTGACCTGGATCGGCGACCGCAAACTCGGCGTCTCGCCCAAGGGCAACACCATCCACCTGATGGTCGCGGCTTGGACCTGGGGCGCTTACCTCGGCGAAGAAGGCCTCAAGCGCGGCATCCGCGTGAAGACCAGCAGCTACACCCGTCACCACGTCAACATCACCATGACGCAAGCCAAAGCGGTGAGCAACTACACCAACTCCATCTTGGCCAACATGGAAGCCACCGACGACGGTTACGACGAAGCCTTGCTGCTCGACAGCTCGGGCTTTGTGTCCGAAGGCGCGGGCGAGAACATTTTTGTGATCAAGAACGGCGTCATCTATACCCCCGATTTGTCGGCTGGCGCTTTAAACGGCATCACCCGCAACACGGTGTTCCACATCGCCAAGGACTTGGGTCTGGAGATCGTGCAAAAGCGCATCACCCGCGACGAGATCTACATTTCGGACGAAGCCTTCTTCACCGGCACCGCCGCTGAAGTGACGCCCATCCGCGAACTCGACCGCATCGAGCTGGGCAAGCCCGGCTACGTGGGCAGTCGCGGCCCGATCACCGAAAAAATCCAGTCGGCTTTCTTTGACATCGTCAACGGCCGCAACCCCCAATACGCCCACTGGCTCACCCAAGTTTGAACCCCATGAGCGCCCCTGCCGTCATCGAACTCCGCGCCCAAGACCTCAACGCCCACGGCGGTGTGGTCTGCCCCAGCCCGCAAGCGGGCATGGCCACTTGGAGCAGCCACCCCAAGGTGTCCTTGGATGTGGCCAAAACCGGTGAGGCCCGTTGCCCCTATTGCGGCACGGTGTACCGCCTCAAAGCCGGCGAGTCGGTGGCCCACGGCCACTGAACCCGCCACAGCGCCCCAAAACGAAAAAAAGGCCACCCCGTGAAGGGTGGCCTGAAGTCCATGCGTGGACGTCGTTGAGGAACCATTGAATGGGTACCCCCTCCCAAGGGACCTGAAGCGCTGTGACAGCAAATGCTTTGAAATCATTCTAAGCGAATTTTGTACTTAAGTGTTATTAATTGGCTCGGCCGCCATCTTTCGAAACCACGTGCCGCCCGGTCAACACCACCAACGCGATCACCGGCAAGCCCATCAGCGCGGTCAGCACGAAAAAGCCCGGGTAACCCAGCGTGTCGACCATGCCGCCCGAATAGCCGCCCAAGGTCTTGGGCAGCAGCGTCATGAGTGAGCTGAACAGCGCGTATTGCGTGGCCGTGAACGACACGTTCACCAAGCTCGACAAAAAGCCCACAAACGCCGCGCTCGCGAAGCCCGCGGCCAAGTTGTCGGCCGAGACGACCGCGTACAAGAGCGGCAGGCTGTAGCCCACCTCGGCCAAGACCACGAAGGCCAAGTTGGTCAAAGCGGCCGTCACCGCACCCCAGAACAGGCAGCGCATCACGCCCCAGCGCGTGGCCAAGATGCCGCCCAACAAACCACCCACGATGCCGATCACCACGCCATAGGTTTTCACAGCGTTGGCGATTTCAATTTTGGAATAACCGAGGTCGGCGTAAAACACATTGGAGATCACGCCCAGCACGATGTCCGAGATGCGGTACAGACCGATGAGCGCGAGCAGCAACCACGCCGTGCGTGCGCCGTAGCGCGCAAAAAAGTCTTGGATCGGCACCACCCAGGTTTGGCGTGCCACCGAAGCTTGGGCCACGCCCCAAGACACCAGCAAGTAACCCAAGGCCCCCGCGGCACCCAAGGCTGAGAGCATGCGCACGGTTTCCCACAACAAGCTGCCCAACGGCCCCAAGGTGCCGCCCCACTGGGCTTTGGCCCATTCGCCGAGCCAGAAAAACACCGCCACAAAAGCCCCCACACCGCCCGCGAACACCGCGAACAAACGCAAGTTGCCCTCGGCCGACCAGCTCCCAGCGCCCGGTCGGTCTGGCTCGGGCATGAAGAAGTTGGTCAAGATGCCAATGGCCATGGCCGCGGCCATGACGGCGTAGGTCTGTTGCCAAGCGCTGAACAGGTAAGCGCCTTTGGCCGAACCCCAATAGGAGGCCAAATACAAAGCCCCCGCACCGGCCACGATCATGCCCACGCGGTAGCCGCCGATGTAGGCCGACGACAACAAAGGCTGCAAGCTCGGCGGGGCCGACTCGATGCGGTAGGCGTCGATCACCACGTCTTGGGTGGCCGATGAAAAACCCAGCAACACCGCCAAAGCCGCCATGAACGCCAAGGACGTGCCGCCTTGGGCTGGGTCGACGCTGGCCATACCCAACAAGGCCACCACCACACCCACCTGCGCCAACAACAGCCAGGAGCGGCGCTGTCCCAACCAACCCGTCAACACGGGCAGGGGCATGCGGTCCACCAAAGGCGCCCACACGAACTTGAACGAATACCCCAGCGCGGCCCAACTGAAGAAGGTCACCGCCTTGCGCTCAACGCCGGCTTCCAACAGCCACAGCGACAGCGAGGAGAAGATCAACAAGATCGGCAAGCCCGCCGAGAAACCCAGCAAGGCCAGGGTCAACATGCGCCGGTCCCACAGTGCTGTGAAACTTTGCGCCCATGTGGGGGTTTTTGTGGATGTGTGGTTCATACGGGTATGGAGTGTGATGGATCTCTCGCTATTATTGATCCATGTGCCTACTCTGTGACTTCAAAGCCTCACGCCGCCAGGTTCTGCGCGGCGGCATCGCCTCCCTGGCCACGGTGGGCTTGGCTGCGCACGCCCAAGTCGACGTGGGGCCGCCGTCTTCCCTACGCAAATTGGTGTCGGCCGAACAGGTCGAAGGTGCGGCAGCCAAACAATACCGCGAGATGATGAGCGACGCCGATCAGCAGCGCGCCCTCTACCCTGCCAGCCACCCCCAAGTGCGACGCTTGCGCGAGATTGCCCGCCGATTGGTGCCGCACAGCCCAGCGTGGAACCCGAGCGCCAAAGATTGGAATTGGGAAATCAACCTCATCCACAGCGACCAGATCAACGCGTTTTGTATGCCCGGCGGCAAGATCGCTTTTTACAGCGGCATCCTCGACAAGCTCAAGCTCAGCAACGACGAAGCCGCCATGATCATGGGCCACGAAATGGCCCACGCCCTGCGCGAACACGCCCGCGCCCAAATGGGCAAAGGCTCGGCCACCAGCTTGGGGCTGCGCATCGGCGCGGCGCTCTTGGGCCTGGGCCAAGTGGGCGACATCGCCGCCGACCTGGGCACTCAACTGCTGTCGCTGCAGTTCAGCCGATCGGACGAAACCGAAGCCGACTTGGTGGGCTTGGAGCTGGCCGCGCGCGGTGCGTTCCAGCCCAACGCCAGCGTCACGCTGTGGCAAAAAATGGCGGCGGCTTCTGGCGGCGCGGCGTCGATGTCGTTTTTGTCGACCCACCCCAGCAGCCCCGACCGCATCAAGACCTTGCAGCGCAACGTGCCCAAGGTGCAAGGCCTGTTCGAACAGGCACGTGCCGCCGGTTAAGCGGCTTCGCCCACGTAGGGGTTGGTGCAGCGCTCGCGCCCCAAGGTGCTCTCGGGGCCGTGGCCGGGGATGAACACCGTCTCATCGCCCATGGGCCACAAACGCTCGCGGATGCTGCTGAGCAACTGCTCATGGTTGCCCTGCGGAAAGTCGGTGCGCCCAATGCTGCCGGCAAACAGCACATCGCCCACAAACACCCGTTGCGCGGTTGCGCTGTAAAACACCACATGGCCCGGCGTGTGACCCGGGCAGTGGCGCACGGCCAAGGTGCAGTGCCCAATCGAGACCGTGTCGCCATCGGCCAACCATCGCGTGGGTGTGAAGTCTTGCGCAAGCGGAAACCCAAACATCTGGCTTTGCTGCGGCAGGCCGTCGATCCAAAACTGATCGCCCGGGTGCGGCCCCACGATGGGCAGGTTCAAACGGCTGGCCAACTCACCCACACCACCGGCGTGGTCGATGTGCGCGTGCGTGAGCCAAATGGCGTTGAGCGTCACGCCCAAACGCGCCACCTCGGCCAACAACACATCCAAGTCACCGCCGGGGTCGATGACCGCCGCGTCCATGGTTTCGTCGCACCAGACGATGGAGCAGTTTTGAGAAAAATCGGTAACGGGGACGGTGAGGTACTGGAACATCACACCAGTATAAGGAGGCAATGCGTCGAGACATTCACCATGCGCTACAGTGGGTGACTCCAGCACACCCCGTGCGGGTCGTCGATTGCCCCTGTGCCCGGATACCTCACCCAGCAAACAGCGGTCGCGATTGCCGGCGTGGCCGACTTGCAGATTCGGTCTTTGCTCAACCTTCAACAGTTCCACGACCCGCAGAACTTGGCGGCCGATCGGGGCATTTCGTCGGCCATGTGGCCGCTGTTTGGTTTGCTCTGGCCCTCGGGCCTGTGTTTGGCCGAGCGATTGGGGCAGCGCGTGGTACGCTCCGAGCGGGTGTTGGAGCTGGGCTGTGGTTTGGGGCTGGCGTCTTTGGTGGGGCACCGCTTGGGGGCCAACGTCACCGCCAGCGATTGCCACCCCTTGGCCGCTGCGTTTTTGGCCGAGAACCTGCGCCTCAATGGCTTAGGGCCGATGCCCTTCCAGCACGGTCAGTGGGGCGCGTTTGAGTCGCGGGTGACGGGGCGTTTTGACTTGGTGATCGCCAGCGACGTGCTGTACGAGCGCGACGAGCAAGGCACCTTGGCGCACTTCATTGACCAACACTGCGCCGAGAGCGCCGAGGTCTGGGTGGTCGACCCCAACCGCGCCAACCGGCCGGCGTTTCACCGGCACATGCGGCACTGGGGTTTTGAGATGAGTGAGGTGTTTTTGCACCGCTCCAGCCCGACGGGGCAGGCCGATTACCGGGGGCGGATGCTGACCTACCAGCGGCGCTGAGACGCTGGGCTGGCGAATTAGAACGGAATGTCGTCGTCCATGTCGTCAAAGCCGCTGGCGGGGCGGGCCGCTTGGGCGGGGGCCGCAGCCGGTGCTTGGCGGGGGGCTGCGGGTGCGCGGGGCGCGGCGGCCGCGGGGCGGCTGTAGGAGCCGCCGTCTTCGCCACCACCGCTGGGGCCGCCCATGCCTTCACGGCCGCCGAGCAGTTGCAGTTCGGTGGCGATGATGTCCACGGTGTTCTTTTCCACGCCGGTGGTTTTGTCGACGTAGGTGCCGTACTTCAAGCGGCCTTCGACGTACACGGGGCGGCCTTTTTTGACGTATTCACCGGCGATCTCGGCCAAGCGGTCATAGAAGGTGACGCGGTGCCACTGGGTGTCTTCGATGGTTTCACCGCTGTTTTTGTCTTTGCGGCGGCTGGACGTGGCGATGCTGATGTTGGCCACGGCCTGACCCGAAGGCAGGTAACGGATTTCGGGATCACGGCCACAGTTGCCGACGAGGATGACTTTGTTGACGGATGCCATGGTGGGTGTCCTTTGAAAAGAAGTTGGTTGACATTGTGCCGCAAGTGCAAAGCCGGGCTGGGCGCGCGGCGGTGCTCAAGCGGGGGAGCGAGCAGGGGCGCTCATGGGCCAGGCCACGACCAGCCACAACATGGCCGCCACCGCGCACACCACAAACAAACCGCTGGGGCCGTGGGCATGGACCAACCAGCCGCCCAGCGCGCCGCCGACAAAAAAGCCCAGCGACTGCAGCGTGTTGTACAGCCCCAGCGCCGCGCCGCGCGCTGCCGCAGGCGCCAAGCGCGAGACCAAGCTCGGTTGCGAGGCTTCCAGCATGTTGAACGACGTGAAAAACAACAGCAGTACCCCGCCCAGGGTCCACACCGAGGGCGCGGCCCCCGGTTGCACCAAGGCCCACAGCGCCAACTGCACCAAGACCAAGAGCGCCACCGCGAACAAAAACGCGCCGCGCAAATACCCGCGCCGCTCCATCGGGAACAGCAAGCCCCCCATCAACAACAGCGACACCAGCACCGCGGGCAAGTAGACGCGCCAGTGCTCGGGCTGGCTCAGCCCGGCCTGCACCAGCATGGCGGGCACGGCCATCCACATGGCCAGCTGCACGGCGTGCAACACGAACACGCCCAAGTTCAGGCGCAACAAAGCGGGGTCGCGCAGCACCACGCCCCAATCTGTGATAGGGCGCTGGGCGCCGGGCGCTTCAATCACCGGCTCGGGCGGGGCCCACCAGATCACCACCGCGATACCCAACAAGGCCAAGCCCGTGGTCAGGGCAAAGATGCCCGACAAACCCACCAGCGCCGCCAAGAGCGGCGCCAGCACCAAGGAGGTGGCGAACATCAGCGCGATGCTGCCGCCGATGATGGCCATGGCTTTGGTGCGCACACCGTCGCGGGTGACGTCGGCCAAGAAAGCGGTCACGGCCGCCGAAATCGCGCCCGCGCCCTGCAAAGCACGGCCCACAGCGAGCCAGGTCAGGTCGGGCGCCCCAGCGGCCACGGCGCTGCCCAAAGCAAAGACCAACAAACCCACCACGATGGTGGGCTTGCGGCCCCAGCGGTCCGAGGCCACGCCAAAGGGGATTTGCAGCAGCGCTTGTGCCAGGCCGTACAGGCCCATGGCCCAACCCACGCGGGTGGCGTCGTCGCCCCCGGGCAGGCGCGCGGCCTCCAGGGCAAAGACCGGCAGCACCAAGAACAAACCGAGCATGCGCAAGGCAAAAATGGCCGCCAAAGAGGCGCTGGCGCGCCGCTCGGGGCCGGTCATGCGGAAATCGTGGGGGTCAGAAGGCTCGGACACGGGCAGGGCAAAAAGGGCAAACCGCCATTGTGCGCCACGGCGGTGCAGGGCTTATCATGCTCGGTTGCCTTGAACGCGCCGGCCCACAGCCGGCCCACACCCCGTGAACCCCATGATGCCCTCGCGACCTGTGTTGCCCAGCACCGTTTTGTCGGTGCGCGGTGCGCGCACGCACAACCTCAAAAACATCGACCTCGACATTCCCAAACACGCTTTGGTGGTGATCACCGGCCTGTCGGGGTCGGGCAAATCGAGTTTGGCTTTTGACACGCTGTACGCCGAGGGCCAGCGCCGTTATGTGGAGAGTTTGTCGGCCTATGCGCGGCAGTTTTTGCAGTTGATGGACAAGCCCGATGTGGACCTGATCGAGGGCTTGGCGCCCGCGATCGCCATCGAGCAAAAAGCCACCAGCCACAACCCGCGCTCCACCGTGGGCACGGTCACCGAAATCCACGACTACCTGCGTTTGCTCTTCGCCCGCGCAGGCACACCGCACTGCCCCGAACACGACCTGCCCTTGGCCGCGCAAAGCGTGGCGCAAATGGTGGACGCCGTGTTGGCCATGCCCGACCAAACCCGTTTGATGGTGCTGGCACCCGTGGCGCGCGAGAAAAAAGGCGAGTACGTCGAGTTGTTTGCACAGATGCAATCGCAAGGCTTTGTGCGCTTTCGGGTCGACGGCCAAGTGGTCGAGGCCGACGCCTTGCCCACGCTGAAGAAAACCGAAAAACACAACATCGACGTGGTGATCGACCGCCTCAAGGTGCGCCACGAGGTGTCCGAAGACGGCACGCCCAACCCGCTGCGTCAGCGCTTGGCCGAGAGCTTCGAGGCCGCGCTGCGCTTGGCCGATGGCCGCGCCTTGGTGCTCGACCTCGACAGCGGTGTGGAGCACGGCTTTTCTGCGCGCTTTGCTTGTCCCGTGTGCAGCCACAGCGTGGGCGAGCTCGAACCCCGCTTGTTTTCTTTCAACTCGCCCATGGGTGCCTGCCCGACCTGCGACGGTTTGGGCCACACCGAGGTGTTCGACGCCGAGCGCGTGGTGGCCTTTCCCTCGCTGAGCTTGGCCAGCGGCGCCATCAAAGGCTGGGACCGCCGCAACGCCTATTACTTCTCGATGATCGAGAGCCTGGGCAAACACCTGGGCTTTGACCCGGACACGCCTTGGGAGTCCTTGCCCGCGCCGGTGCAGCACGTGGTCTTGTATGGCTCGGGCGAGGAAGAGATCAAGTTCAGCTACACCCTGGAGTCGGGCAGCTCGGCGGGCAAACGCGTGAGCAAAAAACACCCCTTCGAGGGCATCATCCGCAACTTCGAACGCCGCTTACGCGAGACCGATTCGGTGGCCGTGCGCGAAGAGCTCAGCCGTTACCGCGCCACCCACGCCTGCCCCGACTGCCACGGCACACGCCTCAAGCGCGACGCGCGCCACGTGTTCGTGGGCGAAGGCGCGCAGCGCCGCCCGATTTACACCATCAGCCACATCACCCTGGGCGAAGCGCTGAGCTACTTCCAAACGCTGCAGCTCAGCGGCGCCAAGGGCGACATCGCTGCGCGCGTCATCAACGAAATTCGCCAGCGCCTGCGCTTCCTCAACGACGTGGGCCTGAACTACCTCAGCCTGGACCGCAGCGCCGACACCTTGAGCGGCGGCGAGGCGCAGCGCATCCGCTTGGCCAGCCAGATCGGCTCGGGCCTGACCGGCGTGATGTACGTGCTCGACGAACCCAGCATCGGCCTGCACCAGCGCGACAACGACCGCCTGATCGCCACGCTGCGGCACCTGCGCGATTTGGGCAACACCGTCTTGGTGGTCGAGCACGACGAGGACATGATCCGCACCGCCGACCACGTGATCGACATGGGCCCTGGAGCGGGCGTGCACGGCGGGCGCGTGATGGCGCAAGGCACTTGCGCCGAAGTGATGGCCACACCCGGTTCTTTGACCGGTGAATACCTCAGCGGTGTGCGCCGCATCGCCGTGCCCACCGAACGCCACGCTTGGTTGCCGGTGGTCAAAACCCAAGCCCCCAAAAACCACAACCCCTTTGCCTCGCGCAACGGTTCGGTGAGCCCCGCGGCCGAGCGCCGCGCCGCCCGCGAAGCCGCGCACCAAGCCACGCTGGGCGACTGGCAAACCATTCGCGTGCTCGGCGCACGCGGCCACAACCTCCAAAACGTGAGTGTGTCTATCCCCGTGGGTTTGTTGACCTGCGTGACAGGCGTGTCTGGATCGGGCAAGTCCACTTTGGTCAACGACACCTTGCACGCCGCCGTGGCGCGCACGCTCTACCGCGCCCACGACGAGCCCGCCGTGCACGACGCCATCGAGGGCATTGAGCACTTCGACAAGGTCATCAACGTCGACCAAAGCCCGATTGGCCGCACGCCGCGCAGCAACCCCGCGACCTACACCGGCCTGTTCACCGGCATTCGCGAGCTGATGGCCGAAGTGCCGGCCGCGCGCGAACGCGGCTACGGCGCGGGGCGTTTTTCCTTCAACGTCAGCGGCGGGCGTTGTGAGGCTTGCCAAGGCGACGGCGTGGTGAAGGTCGAGATGCACTTTTTGCCCGACGTGTACGTGCCGTGCGACGTGTGCAGCGGCCAGCGCTACAACCGCGAAACCTTGGACGTGATTTACAAGGGCAAAAACATCGCGCAGATTTTGGAGATGACGGTTGAGCAAGCTCACGCGTTTTTCAACGCCGTGCCCACGCTGCACCGCAAGCTGCAAACCCTGCTCGACGTGGGCCTGAGCTACATCACGCTGGGGCAGAGCGCCACCACGCTCTCGGGCGGTGAGGCGCAACGCGTCAAGCTCGCGCTGGAGCTCTCCAAACGCGACACCGGGCGCACGCTCTACATCTTGGACGAGCCCACCACCGGCCTGCACTTCGCCGACATCGAGTTGCTGCTCAAGGTGCTGCACCAGCTGCGCGACGCGGGCAACACGATCGTGGTGATCGAACACAACCTGGACGTCATCAAAACCGCCGACTGGGTGATCGACATGGGCCCCGAGGGTGGCAGCGGCGGCGGCACCGTGGTGTGCGAAGGCACCCCCGAAGACGTGGCCGCTTGCGAGGCCAGCTTCACAGGCCGCTATTTGGCGCGCTTGCTCTGAAGCTGGTTTTCAACGCCGACATGGAAACCGAGCTCAAACTCAGCCTGAACGAGGCCGATCTGCCAGCCCTGCGCGCGCACCCACTGTTGGCGGGGCCCAGCGACACACAGCGTTTGCTCAACACCTATTTCGACACACCCGCGCAGGACCTGCAGCGCGCGCGCATGGCCGTGCGCGAACGGCTCTCGGGCCGCGATTGGCTGCTGACCGTGAAGACCGCGGGCAGCAGCGTGGGCGGTTTGTCGCGTCGCCAAGAGTGGGAAGGCCCGACCACCCCGGGCGAGCTGGATTTTGCCTCGCTGGTCGACGACGCCGCGCTGGCCGCGCAACTCATGGCCTGGCGCACCGACCTGCAACCATTGTTTCGCACCGACTTTGAACGCCAACGCTGGGTGATCACACACGCCGATGCGAGCATCGAAGTCGCGCTGGACCAAGGCGAGGTCAGCGTGCCCGGCACCGCGCTGCGCGCGCCGATCTTGGAGTTGGAATTGGAGTTGCTCAGCGGCCCCGACACCGCTTTGCTTGTGGTGGCCCAAGCCCTGCGCCAAAGCCCCAGCGGCCCATTGGCGCTGTTGCCCAGCGACACCAGCAAAGCGCAGCGCGGCATGGCGCTGTGGCGCAGCGCGGTTTAAACGTGGCGCATCACCACAAAACCGAGTCGTCCAAGGCCGGTACACAACGGATGGTCACCGGCGATGCTGGTTGCGCCAGCCCGATGGGCCACCTGGCTTGCCAACCCATGGGGTGCTCCAACTCATATGGAGGCACACAGCACACGGCGTCTTCGGCGCGAAAACCGAAGCGACCGTAGTACGCTGGGTCGCCATAGACCAAGACCAGCGCTCCCTCGACCGCATTCAAGCCGTGACGCACCAAGGCCACGCCCACGCCTTGGCCGTGATGTTCGGGTAGCACACCCAAAGGGGCCAAGATGTGCGCAGGCCCCAAGCTTGGCGCCGTGACAGGACTAAAAGCCACATGTCCGATGACCTGCCCATGTGCTTCGGCCACCCAAGCATGGGTGCCGGTCTGGTTTTGGCTGTCCCACAAGTCCAGCGCGAGCTGGGCCACACGCTGGTTTTCGCTGTCCGCAAACGCACGCAGGTGCACGTGGCGAATGACTTCGCGATCCGCGGGCGCAGCGGCTCGAATTTGCAGGTCGTTGATCAAGCTTGCTGCGCGTCACGCAAGGTTTGTCGGGTTTGCTCTGCCACGCGGCGAGCGGCTTGGGCGAAGTCGGCTTCGGCGCTGGCATACAAAATAGCGCGAGAGGAGTTCACACAAATTGGGCCGATGGTTTGGCCTTGGGCATCGGCGCGCCAGCCGGCTTTGACGGTGGCCGTGGCGTCGCCACCTTGTGCGCCCACACCGGGGATGAGCAAGGGTACGGTCGGCGCCAAGGCGCGCACACGCTCGATCTCGGCCGGGTAGGTCGCGCCCACCACCAAACCGAGTTGGCCGTTGAGGTTCCACGGGCCTTGCGCGAGTTGGGCGATGTGTTCAAACAAACGCGGCTGGCCGTCCACCGTGGCCAAGCGCTGGTTTTGAAAATCATCGCCACCGGGGTTCGAGGTACGGCACAGCAAAAACGCGCCTTTGCCGTGGCGCTTCAAATAGGGCTGCACCGAATCGAAGCCCATGTAGGGCGAGAGCGTGACGGCGTCGGCGCCAAAGCGCTCAAAGGCTTCGATGGCGTATTGCTCGGCGGTCGCGCCGATGTCGCCGCGCTTGGCATCCAGAATGACCGGCACGTTCGGTGCTGCGCGGCGCATGTGGGCCACCAAGCACTCGAGCTGGTCTTCGGCGCGGTGCGCGGCGAAGTAGGCGATTTGGGGTTTAAAGGCCATGGCCAAGTCGGCCGTGGCGTCGACGATGGCGGCGCAAAAGTCGAAAATCTTGCTGGCATCGCCTTGCCAATGGCGCGGGAATTTGGCGGGTTCCGGATCCAAGCCCACGCAGAGCAAAGAGGCGTTTTGGCGCTCGGCGCCTTGGAGCATGTCAAGAAAGGTCATGGGGCGATTTTAGAAGGCTTACCATGCGTGCCATGTCAGCCCTGCCCACACTCACCCCTCGACAGCTTTGGACCCTCTTGGCTTTGACGCTGGTGTGGGGCTTGAACTGGCCCATCATGAAGTTCGGTGTGAGCGGTTTTCCGCCCTTGAGTTTTCGGGCGCTGAGCATGTGGTTGGGCTTGCCGGTGTTGCTTGGGGTCTTGTGGTGGCGTCGGGTACCGTTTCGCATTACCCGCGCCGACTGGCCCGAGTTGCTGCAACTCACCGTGCTCAACATGCTGTTTTGGCACACCTTGGCGATGCTGGCGATCGCCTCACTCTCCAGCGGACGAGCGGCCATTTTGGGCTACACCATGCCGGTGTTCTCAGCGCTCTTGGGTGCGTGGTGGTTTGGCCAAGGGCTCTCGCGCCGCGCTTGGGGCGGGGTGCTGGCCGCGGCCACTGGCGTGTGTCTGCTCTTGTGGCACGAACTCACGCAGCTCAGTGGCAAACCTATTGGGGTGTTGATGATGTTGGTTGCGGCCTTCATGTGGGCCTGGGGCACGCAACGCATGCGACGCACCCCTTTGACTGCACCGAACCTGGCGATTTCGTTTTGGATGACGCTCATCACCATGCTGTGGATGACGGTGTGGGCCACGCTCAGTGAAGCCCCCCAATGGCACGCCCCGAGCCCCGCGGTGTGGGCCGCCATCGTCTACAACGCGCTGGGGGTGTTTGCGTTTGCCCAAGTGGTGTGGCTCGGCATGGCGCGCGAACTGCCGCCCATCGCCTCGACCCTGTCGGTCATGTTCATCCCCGTGCTCGGCGTTTTCAGCGGCGCGCTGTGGTTGGGCGAGGTCTTGTATTGGCAAGACTGGACCGCGGCGGCTTTGATTGCGCTGGCGATTGCCACCGTGTTGTGGCCGGTGAGATCGGCGCATTGAGGCACCAAGGCCACCACACCGATACATCGGCCAGGACCCAAATGGACGCGTCTGATGACGCCCATTCACCAGCGCTGCACCAAGGCGGCATTGGCTCGAGCGATGGCCCGAAACGCTGGGCTGATCCGCGCATCCGCCGCTGCGCTTTGCCAAAACGCCAAGGCCAGTGCCCGTGCGTTGGGCCAGACACCCAGCGTGTGCGCATTGGGTCGCGGCGCTTGTTGGGCCCAGTCGCGTTCCACTACCTCGCCGGCCACCGGGGCATAAAACATGGGCAACATGTCGTAGGCGGGGGCCAATTGCCAGCGGTGCTCGTGCAACAACAGCGACACATTGCCGTGGTGGCGGTCGGTGTTGGCGATCAGGGCACCAAAGGCGTCCAGCAAGCACAGCGTATGGATGTCGGCAGCGCTCAGGCTTTCGGCTCCAGCGCGCCCGGTCTGCACAGCGGTGGCCGCCCACTGCGAGCCGATGCCGATGTAGTGCGCGTCGTACATCTCCAAAGACACCATGCCCACGCGCCCCTGCGCCGTGCGGTCAAAGCGGCGGCTTTGCAAAAAGACGCGGCCAGCGGACTGCACGATCTCGGTCTGCGCGGCAGCCATGCCTGCGGCTTGCAGTGTTTGCAAGGCCAGCGCTTCGCACACCAGCAGGTCGCGCCAACGCTGGTCGGCCGGGGCGTCGCCTGCGGGTGAGAATTTGACCAGCACGGGCACGCCATTCGTCACCGCGCCGAACTTGGGCTGCTCACCACCCACACTCGAACCCGGGGCTGCGCTGCTCAAAGCCTGCAAGGCCAAGCGAGGGTAGTCGTGTGCCGGGTCGCTCACCACGGTGGCGGCGCTGCGCTGGGGTGGCAAGGCCAGGTAGCGATCGAGCGATGCTGCCCCCACCAGCAGGTTGCCCGGCAGGTCTTCGCCCGCGCGCACCAGCGCGAGCAATATGTGGTCGTCGTTCCAATGCGCAAGATGGGGTGGTAAAGCCAACTCGGCATGCGCTTGCACGAAGGCGCGACCCAAAAAGCCTTGGGGTCGCGTGTCCATCAAAAACCAAGGCAGACTGGGATGGAACGCGCTTTGGCCGTGGTCTTTGTCAACTTCATCCATCCAAAACCCGCCCCCCAACAAAGGGTACAAGGTGCCCAAACGCTGCACTTGGCCATCGGCTTGCACTTGGTGGATGAGCAAGGAAGCACCCACGCCCGGTACATCACGCGGCAGCAGATAACGTTGCGCCCGCGCAGCGCCCACTTTGACCACTTGACCCGAGGCCAGCAGGGGGGCCAAGAGACGAGAGACCGTGGGCTGACTCACACCCAAGCGCGCTTGCAACTCGGGGCTGCTGGCGTGGCCGTGGTGGCTTTTCAGAACGGCGATGAGGGTATCGGTATGGGTCATTGAATAGATTTATGAATACATAAATACATCATGCCCGCTCTACAAACCCCTGTCAAAAATTGATATTTTTATCCATTTCATCGAACGACCATCGAATCGTGAATAGGATTATCCAGGTGAGTGCTGCAGCTGCGCCAAGCCCAGACACAGGTCGTCCCATGCCTTGGCTTTGTGTTGGGGCGTGTTCAAGAGGTTGCGCAAGGGGTAGGTGACGATGACCGGCACGCCTTCAAAGCGGTGCACTTGCCCGCGCAAACGGCCCAGCGGTTCGGTGCTGCCCAAGACGGCTTGGGTGGCCAGGCTGCCCATGAGCACGATGACGCGGGGCTGCACCAAGGCGACTTGGCGCTTGAGGTAATTCGCGCATTGCGCGATGTCGGCGTCGGTGGGTTTTTGCCCGATCAAAGGGCGGCACTTGAGCGCGGTGGTGACGTAGGCGGCTTTGGGGCCAGCCTCATGGCGGCTGCGGCCCACGGCTCGCAGCATGTTGTCGAGCAAGAGGCCTTCATCGCCCACGAAGACCTGGCCCTGCTCGTCTTCGGCGTCGCTCAGCGCATCGCCCACCACCATCCAGTCGGCGGGCTGGTGTCCGCCGCCGGCCACGGCGTGACGGCGGCCTTCACACAAAGCACACGCTTGACACTGGGCGATGGTCTGCGCCAAGGCCTCGGCGTCCAGGCCGTCCAAGGCGGCGCTGTCGATGGCGGGGCGCTGTACCAACGGCGCGGCCGCCACGGGTGCGGGCGCAGGGGGTGCCACGGCGGCGACCCGGGGTGGGCGGGCCGCGGGGGCCTGCGCCACCGGGCTTGGGCTTTCTGCGGCGGTGCTGACCGGCGCCTTCTCGGGCGTGGGCGCCCACACGGTGATGCCCATGGCCTTGAGCATGGCGCGCTGGCGCGCGTCGAGTTGGTGCACAAAATCGGTGGCGCGTTCCATGGTCAGGCCTCGGCGTTCAGGGGTCGGTTCATGACGATGCCGTCTTCGCGCGCGGTGCGCCCGGCGGGGTAATAGCCTTTGCGCACGCCCACGGCCACAAAGCCGCTGCGCTCATACGTGGTGCGCGCGGCGAAGTTGCTGTCGCGCACCTCCAGCCACACGCGCTGCGCGGCGTGTTGGCGCGCCCACACACACAAGGCTTCCAACATGAAGCGGCCCCAGCCTTGACGCTGGTGCTGGGGCGCGACGGTGATGTTGAGCAGGTGGGCTTCGTCCACGCCAGGCATGGCCACCCAATAACCCAGCAAGCTGGGTTCGCTGTGCTGCGGTTCTTGCGCCCACAACAACCACGCGGGGTAGCCGCTGCGCAACGAGTCGGCGAAATGTTGGCGCGACCAGGGGTGCGAGTGGGCGCGTTTTTCGAGCTCCACCACCGTGTCCAAGTCGGCCTCTTGCATGCTGGCCCAACGCAGGGGCCACTGTTCGCGCGCGCCGGCGACGCTGGGGTTTTGCAAACGCTGGCCGGCTTCACGCTCGGCGGTGGTCAGCGCCACTTTGTCGCGCACGTACAGCGGCAAAACATCGTGGGGGCGCAACGCTTGCACCAAGGCCAGCGGCGCGGCGGCCACGCGCAAGAGCGCCGCGGCGGTGGGCAAGGCGTTGCAGCGCACGCCCATCAAGGCGCGCAAGCGCGGTGCGTAGGGGCTGTCTTCGGCCCACACATTACCGGCCCACAGCCATTGGCCTTGCGCCCAAGCGTCGCTGTCCAACACCACATGGGTCAAGGCCCACGCGGCCACGTCTTGCGGCGCGCACAAACGCGCGGGGCTGCGCTCGTGCCAAGCGCCGCCGTGGTGTTCGTACAGGGCCACGTACAACTCGTCCATGCGCGCATCGAGCACGGTGGCCACCCAACGCACCGCGTGGCCTTGTGCGGCGCGTTGGGCGCGGGCTTCTTCGGCCACCGCGAGCAAGGTGTCCACTGGCAAGACTGGCAAACCCTCGGGGTGTTGCGCGCTGGGCGAGCCATACGCCAAGCCTTGAGCCACCGAACAGGCGGTGCGCAAACCGGTGAAAGAGCCTGGGCCGCGACCGACCACGATGGCGTCCAAGCTGCTCAGCGCCCAATCGAGCTGCGTCAAACCTTGGCGCACCGCGGGCAAGAGCGTGGCCGAGGCCTGCTGGCCGCCGGGGCCATCAAAAGACCACACCGGTGCAGACGCGGTGGCGCTGCCCAAGGCCAAAGACAAGGTGTCGGTGCTGGTCTCCATGGCCAACAGGCGTTGGTCGCCAGGGCTTGAAGAATCGGTTGAAAACGCGGGCATGGCCGCCATTATCGGCCACCCCCGCCGCCATAATGGGCCATGGACATACGGATGCGTTGGCGGGTGTGGGGCTTGTGCGCGGTGCTGCTCGCGCACACGGCCGTGACCGCCCGTCCCGCCGCGTCCCAGCTGCCGCCCTCGGTGAAACAAGCGCTCAAGGCCGCGCGCTTGCCCGCCAAGGCCATGACCGTGGTGGTCGCGCCGGTGGGTCCTAAAGGACAGCCGCTGTTGTCGATCGGTGCCGATCGCTCGATCAACCCAGCCTCGGTCATGAAGTTGGTCACCACCTACGCCGCCCTGGACCTGCTCGGGCCCGAACACCGCTGGCAAACGGGCTTCTACAGCAAGGCCCCCGTGCTGCGCGGCGTGCTGCAAGGCGACCTGTATGTGCGCGGCGGAGGCGACCCCAAGTGGGTGCTCGAGCGCATCCAAGCCGATTTCGCAGCGTTACAAAACCAAGGTGTGCGCGCCATCGCAGGCGACTTGGTGCTCGACCACAGCGGCTTTGCGGTGCCCGCCCAAGCCCCCGGCGATTTCGATGGTGAGCACCTGCGGCCCTACAACGTCACGCCCGACGCGCTGTTGGTGAACTTCAAATCGGTGCTCATGCACTTCACGCCCGACCCAGAAGCCGGCGTGGCCCGCGTGCGCAGCGAGCCACCGCTCATGGGTTTGCAGGTCGACGCCGAGGTACCGCTGACCACGGGGTCTTGTGTCGATTGGCGCTTGCGCTTGCAAGCGGATTTTTCCGACCCCAACGCGATTCGGTTGTTGGGCAGCTACGCCCAAAAATGCGGCGAGCAGGTCTGGCCGGTGGCCTACCAAGACCCCAGCAGCTACGCCGCACGGGCATTGGAAGGGCTGTGGCGGCAGGGCGGCGGCGTCTTGAGCGGCCGCGTGCGCAGCGGCACCACCCCCACCGATGCGCGCCGGCTGTGGACAGCCGATTCGCTGCCGCTGAGCGACATCATGGCCGACGTCAACCAGTTCAGCAACAACGTGATGGCGCAACAGGTGTTCCTGAGTTTGGCAGCGCCAACCGAGGTGGCCCAATTTGAACGTTCGCGGGAGGTGCTGGGGCGTTGGTGGACACGCACCTTTGGGCAGAAAGTGGCCGCGCCGGTGGTGGACAACGGCTCTGGCCTGTCGCGCCAAGAGCGCGTGACGCCACAAGCGCTCTTGCACTTGCTTCGCCACGCCGCCCAACACCCCGAGGCCTTGACGTTCCAGCGCTCGCTGGCGGTGGCGGGCGTCAACGGCACCACGCGTCGCTTGGCGCAGCGCCCCAACAGCTTGGCCAATGGCCGGGCGTGGCTCAAGACCGGCACGCTGCGCGACGTGGCGGGCATCGCGGGTTATGTGGACACGCGCAGCGGTCAGCGTTTGGTGGTCATTGCGTTCATCCACCACGAGCGCGCCAACCAGGGGCGTGCGGCCCTGGACGCGGTGTTGGAGTGGGCCGCCGAGCAGCGGCGCTGAGCCTTTAGGCGGCGGCGCGTTGCAGGCGGTCGCGCACGCCGTCCCAGTCTTGCCCTTCGGGCGGGGTTTGCACCCAAATCGTGTGGCAGTCGGGCGTGTCCAAACGGCGCAGCACCGCGAACACGTCGTGCGCACAAGTCGCCGCGTCGTCGGGCATGCGCTCAACCTGCACACCCGCCGGCACGGCCACGCCGGCCTGCGCATAGACCGCCACACGCGCCGGCTCGGGCTCGGCGCGCAAAGCCTCGTTCAAAACCGAAGCGTCGGCCAAACGCACGCGCGCTTGGGGCGCGTAGTGCGAAGCCAATGAGCCCGAGACGCGCGGGGCTTGCGCATCGCGTTCGCGCACCGGCCAGCCGCAGGCTTGGCTCAAGGCTTGGGCGGTGATCATGCCGGGGCGCAAGAGCACGGGCTCGCCCCGCGTGGCGTCCAAGATGGTCGACTCGATGCCCACGCTGCAAGGCCCGCCGTCCACGATGATCAGCTCGGCTTCGCTCAAAGCCTCGAATTCGCTGGCCACGTGGTCCGCCGTGGTGGGGCTCACGCGACCAAAGCGGTTGGCGCTGGGCGCGGCCACGCCCCACACGCCCGAGCGCTGCGCGGCCAAGAGCAAGGCTTGTGCGGTGGGGTGCTCTGGGCATCGCAGGCCCACGCTGGCATGACCGCCGGCCGCAGCCGTGGCCACGCCCTCGAGGCGGGGCAAGATGAGCGTCAAAGGCCCGGGCCAAAAAGCCTGCATCAGGGCCCACGCAAACGGCGGCACGTCGTGGGCGTAGCGGCCCACCAAGGCCTGCCAAGCCGCTTCACCCGGCGCTTCGGGCGCGGGGATGTGCACGATCAAAGGGTGGTCGCTGGGTCGGCCTTTGGCCGAAAAAATGCGCGCCACGGCGGTCGGGTTGTCGGCGTCTGCCGCCAAGCCGTACACCGTTTCGGTGGGCATGCCCACCAAGCCCCCGGCCACCCAATGCCGCGCCGCCGCCTCGAAGGTGGCGCGTTCGGGGGACCAACAGCGCGGGCTCATGCGGCCAAGGCCTCCAGGCTGGGCAAACCCAAAATCGCCAAGGCCTGCGCGGTGGTTTGGCGTACCTGCGCCACGCTGGCGCCGGTGATGTTGAGGTGGCCCATCTTGCGCCCGGGGCGGGCGCTGAGCTTGCCGTAGAGGTGCAGGTGGGTGCCGGGCAAGGCCAGCACTGGGTCCCAAGGGGGCGTGATCGGCGCGGCGCTGGCATCGCCTTGGGGCCACCACAAATCGCCCAACAGGTTGATCATGGTCGCCGGGCTGTGCTGCACCGGCTCGGGCAGCGGCAAGCCGACCAAAGCGCGCACCTGCGCTTCGAACTGCGAATAGCTGCATGCGTTTTGGGTGTAGTGGCCGCTGTTGTGCGGGCGTGGCGCCATTTCGTTGACCACCAAGGTGTCGCGGCCCGTGCCATCGTCCACCACAAAATACTCCACGCACAACACGCCCACATAGCCCAGGTGTTGCGCCAACGCGCGTGTGCTGGCTTGGGCGCGCTGCGCCAACGCCGGGCTGACCGCGCCGTCGTGCACCTCGGTCAAAGCCAAGATGCCGTCGCGGTGGGTGTTTTTTTGCACGGGGAAGGCGACGGTTTGGCCATCAGCGCCGCGCGCCACGATGACCGACAACTCGCTGCGCAAAGCCAAACGCTGCTCGAGCACGCAGGGCACCTGGCCCAAACGCTGCCAGGCTTGCGCCAGTTCGTCGCGGGTGTTGACCCGCGCTTGGCCCTTGCCGTCGTAACCCATGCGCGAGGTTTTGAGGATGCCGGGCAAGAGCGCATCGGGCACGGCCGTGAGCTGCTCGGGGCTTTCAATGGCGGCGAACAACGCCGGGCGCACACCGCTGACGCCGGCACAGGCGTTGAAGTGGTTTTTTTCTTGCACCCGGTCTTGCGCCACGGCCACACAAGCGCCGTTGGGGGCGACGGGACGCTGCGCCGCCAAGCTCAGCAAGGCTTGGGCCGGCACGTTTTCGAATTCGGTGGTGATGGCATCGGCCACGGCACACATGGCCTGCAGACCAACGGGGTCGTCGTAGGTGGTGGCGATGTGGTGGTGGCTGATGAGGCCCGCAGGGCTTTGCGCGTCGGGGTCGAGCACGGCGGTGAAGTAGCCCATGGCCTGGGCGGCCTGTACGAACATGCGGCCCAATTGGCCGCCGCCCATCACACCCACCGTGGTGGGCTGTTGGTTCACCCCGGTGCTGCCGGGCAACAAAGGCGACTGGCTCATACGGGCAGCTTCATGTCGCGAGCGGCTTGGGTTTGCGCGGCGCGAAAGGCGTGCAAGCGGGCGCGCAACTCAGGGTTGTGGTTGGCCAAGAGGGCCACCGCGAAGAGGGCGGCGTTGGCCGCACCGGCCGTGCCGATGGCAAAGGTGGCCACGGGCACGCCCTTGGGCATTTGAACGATGCTGTGCAGGGAGTCCACGCCTTGGAGGTGTTTGCTGGGCACCGGCACACCGAGCACCGGCACCACGGTTTTGGCCGCGATCATGCCGGGCAAATGGGCCGCGCCACCCGCGCCGGCGATGATGGCTTGCAAGCCCCGCCCCTCGGCGGCTTCGGCGTAGGCAAACATCTCGTCGGGCATGCGGTGGGCCGAAACGACCTGGGCCTCAAAGCCCACGCCAAACTGCTGCAGAATCTGGACTGCCGATTCCATGGTGTCCCAGTCCGAGCTGGAACCCATGACAATGCCGATTTGAATGGTGTTCATCGCCGAATTTTACTTTTTACCCAGAACCGCCCCAAATGATCAACGTCACCACCGAGAATTTCAAAACCGATGTCGTCGAAGCCTCTCACCGCGTGCCGGTTTTGGTGGATTTTTGGGCGCCTTGGTGCGGCCCTTGCAAAGTCATCGGCCCCTTGCTGGAAAAGATCGAGGCCGAGTACGGCGGGCGTTTCAGCTTGGTCAAAATCGACTCCGACCAAGAACAAGAATTGGCCGGCGCCTTCGGCATTCGCAGCATCCCCACCTGCGTGTTGATGGTCGGCGGCAAGCCGGTCGACGGCTTCATGGGCGCGCTGCCCGAAGGCCAGATCAAGGCCTTTTTGGACAAGAACCTGCCCGCCGGTGACGCCCAGATGGCCGACGAAGCCCCGATGGACGAAGCGGGCGAAGAAGACCCCGCACAAATCTTGGAGCGCTTGCACGCCGAGCTGCAACAAAACCCCAAGAACCACGAAGCCCGCGCCGAACTCACGCAGCGCCTGATCGAGTTCGGTTTGCTGGACGACGCGGCCACCATTTTGGCCCCGGGGCTGAACCAGATCCCGCCCCAATTGCGCTTGGAGGCCATGCACCATTGGCTGTTGGCGCTGCGCTTTGTGGAGCAAGACCCCGAAGGCAGCCGCGGCGTGGACCACTGGGACGCCTTGATCGCCGCCAACAAACGCGACTTCGCTGCGCGCATGGCCAAGACCCGTTTGCTGATCGCCACCGGCGACTGGCCCGCGGCCTTGGACGAGTTGCTGGAAATCGTCATGCGCGACCGAGCTTGGGAAAACGAGCTGGCCCGCAAGACCTTTGTGGGGCTGCTCGAACTGATGACCCCGTCCGCACAAAAAGTGGACCCCAGCACCATCGGCAAATCGGCCGGCGGCATTGAGCTGGCCGGTCAAGCCGCCGCCCAGCTTGACCCGCAAAGCGAAATGATCTCGCGCTACCGGCGCAAGCTCAGCATGGCTTTGAACTGAAGCTTTCCTGCTCGGAAGACTTCACTCGCTGGACCGGGGAACCGGTGTGCCCTGCGCCGCTCATGTCCCCCGACGGCCTGCGGCCGTCTCCTCCTTGACTTCGCTCTGCAGGACACCCCGGCGCGCCGGTCTAGGGGTTGGTGGACTTTGGTGCGGGCGGACAGGCCTCATAGATTCGAGACCTGCCATTTCATACACTAAAGTAGTTAAAAAATTTAGTGCAAATGAAAGATACAAGTTATGGCAAAGCTACACGACTTCACATCATCGATTATCTGGACTGGAAACCGTGGTGAAGGAACCCGCGCTTACAAAAGTTACGACCGGACCTGGGATATTGCTTTGCCTGGCAAGGACATCATTCATTGTTCGAATGATCCTCTTCTTGGTGGTGATCCAGCCAAGATGAATCCTGAAGATCTTCTGATTTCGGCTTTGTCCGCATGCCACATGCTTTGGTATTTACATCTTGCGAGCAATGCTGGGATCGTTGTTACAGGCTATCGCGACGATCCGATTGGTCAGGGCGAGACTCTTTCGAATGGCGCAGGACGGTTTCTTGCTGCAGTTCTCCGACCAAAAATCTCAGTGCAAGAAGGCGCGGATTTGGAATTTGCTGGCGAACTCCACCATAAAGTTCATGACTTTTGCTTTATTGCTCGATCGGTTAATTTCCCCGTGAGCTATGAGCCAACTTTCAATGTAGTGTCCCGCTAAGCCTTTACGAATAAAGCCTTTTAGCAACCGCATGTCGTGTGCGTCTACTTTCGTGAGCACGCCAACACCTCACCAGGTCTGAGCTGGGGTGGAGGGCGAAGCGAAGTCAAGGAGGAGGACTGGGCAAAGCCCGGTCCGGGGGACATAAGCGCAGTCCTGCGCCCCAGCTCAGACCCGCCACAGAAGCTCGGCGAACTTGTGGACTGCTTCGCCAAGCTCACAGTGACCCAAGCGATTATTTGATGTTGCGCACCACCGAGTGCACGCGGTAGGTTCCATAGCTCAGCAGCGTGGTCAGGAACACATCCAGATCCGCCTGCTCGGATTCCACCACCAAGTGGTAACACCCTTCACCGGCGGTTTTGCTGGCTTCAACGATTTCAGGTGCGGCTTTCACGAAGCGCTCAAAGTCCTCAAAACGCAGGCTGTTCATGAACACCGTGACCAAGTGACGCCCCGGCGCGGCGATGCGGGCATGAAAGCCGGTGATGACGCCTTCATCCTGCATGCGCTGCACCCGCATGGCCACGGCTTGGCCCGAGAGGTGAACGCGCCGACCAATGTCTTGCCAGCTCATGCGGGCCTGCTGGCGAAGCACATTCACGATGGCGCGGTCGAGTTTGTCCATGTTTTACAAATTGAAAGTCGCGCCCCGGTTTTTCGGGGCAAATGCAAGGACAAACCCCGCACCGGTTTCTGACAATGCAAGGTTTTGGAAAAAGGAAACTGTGGTGAACATCGAAACACGCATCGACTTGTTGGAAGAGATTTTGGCCCCTTGGGCGCCCGCGATGGGCGTGGACGGTGAAGGATACAAAAACCATTGTTACCGAATGGTCCATTTCACGCAGGCTTTGTATCCCTGCGATTCGTCCGAAAAGCACAAACTGGTGATCGCCGCCGCGCACCACGACATCGGCATCTGGAGCGCCCACACGGTGGACTACCTGCCACCTTCTCGCACCGAAGCGCTGCGTTACTTGCAGGCGCAGGGCCTAACCGAGTGGTCTGAAGAGGTGGCGCTGATGATCGACGAACACCACAAGTTGACCCGTTTCAAGGACCCTAGGTTTCCCTTGGTGGAGGCCTTGCGTCGCGGAGACTTGGTGGATTTTTCGATGGGCTGGCTGCGTCAGGGCGTGCCTGCCGCGTTTGTGCGGGAGGTACAGGCCGCATTCCCGAACGCGGGGTTTCACAAAATGCTCATGCGTTCGGCGGGGCAGTGGTTTCGCCAACACCCCTTATCGCCACCGCCTTTCATGAAGTGGTGACGGGCGCAAAGCAGGGCTTTACGACACTTCATGTGTCGCATACAATGGTTTGCGACACTTTTTCTGTCGCAAAGCCCGTCCTATGCCACGCCTCACCCCCACCCCAGAGCTGGACCGCCTGGTCGAACTCATCGTCACCGCCCGCGAGGGCGTGGGCATTGACGCGCTCGCGCAGCAGCTGGGCACTCCGCTGCACCGCCGCACCTTGCAGCGGCGCTTGGCTTTGCTGGTGGCACAAGACCGCATCGAGATGCTGGGCGATCGCCGCACGGCGCGCTACCGCCGCCGCTCATCCGCCGCCATCAGCGACCATGAGCCCGAAGCCGCATGGCGCAACGCGGCGCGGCCCGATGACATGCCCGTGTCGGCGCTCGGGGCCGAGGTCCGCGCCTACGTCACCCAACCACGCCATCAGCGCCGCCCAGTGGCTTACCGGCCATCGTTCCTGGAGCAATACCAGCCCAACCACACCGCCTACTTGCCGCTGGACTTGCGCGAGCAGTTGCACACCATGGGCCGCTCGCCCGCCGCGCAAACCCCCGCCGGCACCTTTGCCCGGGACATGCTCAACCGCTTGCTGATCGACCTGTCTTGGGCCTCGTCGCAACTGGAGGGCAACACCTACAGCCGCCTGGACACCGAGCGGCTGATCGCGTTTGGCCAAGCCGCCGAAGGCAAGGACGCGTTGGAAACACAGATGATCCTGAACCACAAACAGGCCATCGAATACCTGGTGCTCAGCCCCGACCACGCGCGTGTGCAGACCGACTCGGTGATCGCGCTGCACGCTTTTTTGTCGGACGGCCTGATGGCCGACCCCACCGCCGTGGGCCGCGTGCGCCGCCGCCCGGTGGAGATCGGCGGCAGCGTTTACCTGCCGCTGGCGCTGCCCCAACGGTTGGAAGAGTTGTTGGGCATCGTGGTGCAGATGGCGGCCGAGATTGCCGACCCATTCGAGCAAGCCTTCTTTTTGATGGTGCACCTGCCCTACCTGCAGCCGTTCGAAGACGTGAACAAACGCGTTTCGCGGCTGGCGGCCAACATCCCCTTCATCCGCCACAACCTCTGCCCACTGTCGTTCATCGACGTGCCGCAGCAAGCCTATGTGAACGCGATGCTGGGCGTGTACGAACTCAACCGGGTGGAGCTGCTGCGCGACGTGTTTGTGTGGGCCTATGAACGCTCATGCCAACAGTACGTGGCCATTCAACAAACCCTCGTGCCGCCCGATACCTTTAGGCTGCGCCACCGGCAAGCGCTGGCCGAAGTGGTCGCCGACATCGTGCGCCAAGGAGAAGCCGCCACCGAGCAGGCGGTGAAAGGCAAGATGCCCGCATCGGTGCCGCCGGACGAGCACGCGCACTTCACCGCGCTGGTGCTGGCCGAGTTTGCGGCGCTGCATGCGGGCAATGCGGTGCGGTTTGGGATTCGGCCGTTGGAGTATTCGGCTTGGCTTGGGCGATAGGTTGGTGCTCGCTGGACCGGCGGACGGGAGTGGCACGGGCAAGATGGGGCATTGTTCTTTTGAACCCGTGACCGACCCCCTCACACACTTGTATTCTGGTGCTTAATTAGGAAACATTGAGACTGTTTGGCTTAGCACACCCAAAAGGCGAGACCCCAAGCCAACTCGGCCTTGACAGCCAGTTACCTTGCGGTAACCCATCTGAGAAAAGAATGGTTTGGCTGCCGGCAAATATGACCGGTCGCGATCAAATCAACCCTACCCAGGAGCCCACCATGTCTTTTTCCACCAGACCCCTCATTTGTTCCTCCTTGGCCTGTCTGTCGATCTTGGCCAGCATGCCGGTCGTCGCCCAAGACCGGTCCGGCCTGTATGTCAGCGCTTACGGCGGCAGCAGTTCACTGGCCTCGACCAGCCTGACGGAATCGCGAACATCCTTGTCCACATTGACTGGCAAAGGCTCTTTTGGCAGCGGCAGCGGCCTGGGCGGAGCCTTTGGATACCGCTATGGCAACGGATGGGCGGCTGAACTGGCATGGGACTATCGCAGCCATGACATCAAACGGATCGGCGGCACACCCGTTGATGGTGATTTCGCCTCCACAACCGCTTTCATCAACGGCTACTACCGTTTTGAGAAATTGGGCATCGTGCGGCCATTTGTTGGCGCGGGCCTGGGCTATGTCACCGAGATGGATATGGACCTCAACCGCGACGGATCAGAACAGGAATACTCACGCCGAGGTGGCGTGGCTGTTCAAGCCATCGTGGGTGGCGAAATGGAGCTGAGCGAGCACTGGAGCCTGAGTGCGGACCTTCGCAGGAGCGAGATGGGCAGCGGCTCCTTCAAGTCAAGCTCTGCGGGCGCCACCCTGAGCGGCAAGCCGAAGTACCAACCCACATCGGTCAATTTGGGCCTAACCTACCGGTTCAAATGACACAATTTGAGTTATGCCTCGGGTACTGATTGTTGAAGACCATCCTCGCATGGCTCAGGCCATGGCGATTGCCTTGCGAGCGCAAGGCAGCGCATGCGATACAGTGCCCAGCTTGAGGCAGGCTGCCGCCTTTTTGGAAACCGTACGCTACGACGCGCTGATTCTGGATCTTGGCTTGCCCGACGGCGATGGGCTGTCGTTACTGGCGCAGCTGCGCGCCCTTCGGCAGTCCACGCCTTGCATGATTGTGACGGCTCGGGACGCTCTTGGCGACCGCGTGAGCGGCCTGGAAAACGGAGCCGACGATTACCTGACCAAGCCCTTCGAAATGGCTGAGTTGGTGGCCCGGACCAAAGCCCTGATGCGACGCCATCAGCCGTGGACACCGGATGAAGCCTGCTTTGCTGACCTGAGGGTATTGCCGCAGGCGAGCACGCTTTTTGTGGGCTCCTCATCCATCACCTTGTCGCCCAGCGAGCTGCAGGTTCTCTTGTCACTGATTCGCCATTCGGGCCAGGTGGTGCGTCGAGGTTCGCTGGAGTCGGCCGCCTGGGGCGCTTTTTCCGAAATAACGCCCAAGGCACTGGATGTCGCTATCCTGCGCTTGCGAGGCAAGCTGGCGGCGCTCCAATCGGGCGTATCGATTGTCAACACAAAGGGCGTGGGCTATGCATTGGCAGTTCCTCAAGACACCTAGCCTCGCCCTGCGCCTCACCCTGGTGTTTTCCTTGTCGATCGCCATCGTGGCAGGCCTGTATCTGTCGGTTCAGGCCTTTCTTGTCCACCGCTTTGGCGACTTCATTACGCAGCAAAGCTTGATGGGACAGACGCACGATATCGCCGAGGCGATGACCCTTGACGAGCGCGGCGTGCTGTCCGTGCGTTTGCAGGGACAGGACGCCGAGAATTTCGATGCGTTTTTTGCGAACCTCAAATACCGGGTTGTTTCTAATGACGGTCAGGTATTGGCGACGTCGGACAGCGACTTCAGCAGCCTCTTACCAGGTGTCGCCATGGATCAACAAGATGGGCGCTATTCGCGCACCGAGATCAACGGCAGACCCTTCCATGTGGCGTCTGTGCGCCATCGGGTTCAAGGACGGGACTACTGGGTTCAGGTGGGTCGAAGTGACCAATTTGCCAAACTCGCTCACGAGGCCATCGCACCGGCCATTGCAGAAGCCGTGGGGATCATGGCCACCCTGGCGATTGGGGTGCTGGCCGTGCTCAGCTATTGGGGTGTGCGCAACGTGCTGCAGCCGATCCGTCTGGCCAGCCAAGCGGCTCGCACCGTGGGGCAGAACAACTTGTCTGTCAGGATTCCGATGGATCCCTTGCCTTCGGAAATACGGCCTCTGGTCATCGCTTTCAACGACGTGTTGGCGCGTCTGGAGGTGGTCTTCAATGCACAGCAGCGGTTTTTTTCCAACGCAGCCCACGAGCTCAAGACGCCCATCGCCTTACTGCGCGCTCAGCTGGAAGCTCAGGTAGACAGCCTGCCACCCAAAACCTTGGAAGACGTCGACAGCCTTGGAAGAACCGTGAATCAGTTGCTGCACGTGGCAGAGGTCACAGGCGGACGTCCATTGAAGAAGCAAGCCGTACCCCTGGACGAGGTCACGCGACAAGTGTGCAGATTTCTGTCGTGGCGCGCACAGAAAGCAGAGGTCAGCGTGCAGATCGTGCGGGAGTCGCCTGACCTTGAGGTGATGGCCGATTCGGGAGAGCTGTTTGTCCTGCTGAAAAATCTGGTGGAAAACGCAGTTGATCATTCACCCCAGGGCGGTACTGTTCGAATCAGCCTGAACCGGGGTGGGATTCGCGTTGAGGATGAAGGCCAAGGCGTCGCAGAGCATCACCGCAGCCAGGTATTCGAACGATTTTGGCGGGCTGCGGACAACAAAAAGCCAGGCTCTGGTCTGGGCCTGTCCATCTGCATGGAAGTGGCACGCGCTCACGGTTGGCAATTGAAGTGCGCACCGTCGGTGCTCGGTGGAGCCCTCTTCGAACTGAACTTTGAGGCAACCGCCTCTTGAGGTCTGAGCTGGGGCGGAGGGCAAAGCGAAGTCAAGGAGGAGGACTGGGCGTAGCCCAGTCCGGGGGACATGAGCGCAGTCCTCCGCCCCAGCTCAGACCCGCCACAGAAGCGGGGCGATACACGTGGACTGCTTCGCTGCGCTCGCAGTGACGAGGGCGCTTACTTGGCCGTGGGCATCACGAATTCGGCACCCTTGCCAATCGACTCAGGCCAGCGCTGCATGATGGACTTTTGCTTCGTGTAGAAGCGCACACCCTCTTCGCCATAGGCGTGCATGTCGCCGAACAGCGAGCGCTTCCAGCCACCAAAGCCGTGCCAAGCCATGGGCACGGGGATCGGCACGTTGATGCCGACCATGCCCACTTGGATGCGGCGCGCAAACTCGCGGGCCACGTTGCCGTCGCGGGTGAAGCAGGAGACGCCGTTGCCGAATTCGTGGTCGTTGATGATCTGCACGGCGGTGGCGAAGTCGGGCACGCGCACGCAGCTCAAGACCGGGCCAAAGACTTCTTCTTTGTAGATCTTCATGTCGGTGGTGACGTGGTCGAACAGCGTACCGCCCAACCAGAAGCCGTTGTCGCAACCGGCACCCGCCTTGGCACCGTCAAATTCGCGGCCGTCGATCAAGAGCTTGGCGCCTTCGGCCACGCCCGCGTCGATGTAGCCCTTGATGCGCTGACGTGCTGCTTCGGTCACGATGGGGCCCATCTCAGCGGCCAAGTTTTCGCCGTTGAGCACCTTCAAGGTTTTGGTGCGCTCGATCAATTTCGGGATGATTTTGTCGGCCACATCACCGACCAAGACCGCCACCGAGATCGCCATGCAGCGCTCACCGGCTGAGCCGTAACCCGCGCCGATCAAGGCATCCACGGTCTGCTCGATGTCGGCGTCGGGCATGACCACCAAGTGGTTCTTCGCGCCGCCCAGGGCTTGCACGCGCTTGCCGTGGTGTGCGCCTGTTTCATAGATGTAGTTGGCAATCGGGGTGGAGCCGACGAAGCTGATGGCTTTCACGTCCGGGTGCTCCAGCAGCGCGTCCACGGCTTCTTTGTCGCCTTGCACCACGTTGAACACGCCATCGGGCAGACCCGCTTTTTTCAGCAAGTCGGCGATGAACAGCGAAGGCGTTGGGTCGGTCGGGCTGGGCTTCAAGATGAAGGTGTTGCCGGCTGCGATGGCGACCGGGAACATCCACATGGGCACCATGACGGGAAAGTTGAAAGGCGTGATGCCCGCGACCACGCCCAAAGGCTGGCGCAGCGTCCAGTTGTCGATGCCAGTCGACACTTGGTCGGTGAAGTCGCCCTTGAGCAGCTGCGGGATGCCGGTGGCGAATTCCACGATGTCGATGCCGCGGCTGACTTCGCCTTGGGCGTCGGTGAACACCTTGCCGTGCTCGGCGGTGATCATGTGGGCCAGCTCGTCTTTGTGGGTGTTCAGCAGCTCCAAGAACTTGAACATCACACGGGCGCGGCGCAGCGGCGGTGTGTCGGCCCAAGCGGAAAACGCCGCTTGCGCAGCGGCCACGGCCTTGGCGACTTCGGCGCTGTTGGCCAAGGCCACGTTGCCGGTCACGGCGCCAGTGGCGGGGTTGGTCACGGGTTGGCTGCGGCCTGAAGCGCCGGCGGCGACTTGGCCGCCGATGTAATGACCGATGTTCGTGATGCTCATGGAATGCCCTGTGAAAAATGGAATGAACACAGTTTAGGGAGCCCGCCCCAACAGCACAAGGCGGCCAACGCTGAACGGATTGTTCAAAATAATGAACAATGATGCCATGGATCAGCAAAAAATCGGCGCCTTCTGGACCCACCTGCATTGGCTCAGCGTGCTCGCTCAGCAAGGCAGTTACACGGCTGCGGCCGCTCGCCTGGGGGTGAGCAAGGCCGCCATGAGCCAGCGAATCGCCGAGCTCGAGCGCGCGGCCAACGTGGCCTTGGTGCAGCGCACCACCCGCAGCGTGCGCCTGACCGAGGCCGGGCAAAAGCTGGTGGACGACACGCGTGCCGCGTTTGAGCACATCGAACACAGCTTTGCCCAGGTGCGCGACTTGGCCGAGCAACCCAGCGGCCTGGTGCGGGTGACCGCACCCGTGGCCTTGGCACGCCAGCAGCTGGTGCCACTGTTGACCGACTTCCTCAAAGCGCACCCCGGCGTTCGCATCGAGTTGGACTTGTCCGATCGCTTGCGCGCCTTGGCCACCGAGGGTTTTGACTTGGCGATTCGGCACACCGAACAAGCCCCCGACACCCACGTGGCTTGGACCCTGTGCCACACCGAGTCGGTGGTGGTGGCCACGCGGGCCTACCTGCGTCGCCATGGCGAGCCGCAGCACCCCAACGATGTGCTGAACCACCCCTGTTTGCACTACACCCGAGCGCAAGAAGTCCCAGCCTGGACCTTCGCGCCAAGCTCGGCGCGCGTGGGCAGAGAGCGGTTGACGGTGCCGGTGAGCGGCCCTTTTTCAGCGAACAACAGCGAAGCCTTGCGCGAAGCGGTGTTGACTGGCGCGGGCTTGGCGATGCTGCCGGACTTCAGCGCACAAGCGGCTTTGCGCCAAGGCAAGTTGGTGCGGGTCTTGCCGCAGTGGCAAGTGGTGGGCGCCTTCGCGCAAACCATCCACGCCATTCGCCCCTACTCGCCCCACGTGCCGCGCGCGGTGGCGGCTTTGGTGGCGCACTTGCGTCAGGGCTTGTCCGCTGGGTTTGGGATTTGAAGCCAAGTGGGCAGATCGCGCTGCCCATGAAGCACGCGCCAAACATTGATGTGATCCGTTTTCTCGACGTAAAAAACGACATAGGGGTAACGTGTCAGTGGCCAAGATCGCAGGCCCGGCAGATTCAATTCGTGGGCGTATTTGGGGGATCCCGTTGCTGGGTAGCGACCGATGTGCGTGAAGGCTTTTTCCAACGCATCAATCCATCCCAGAGCGGCTGACGGCGCGCCCTCATTCACATAGTATCCAAGCGCTTGTTCAAGGTCTTGAAGGGCCAACGCTCTTGGGATGACCGGCTTGGTTTTCACTGGGGTGGATTGGCCCGGGCGGCTTGTCGGACTTGGTCACGCAAGGCGTCAAAGTAAACCCCCTCGACGGGTGACGTGGCCGCTGAGCTGGCGCCCGCCAACAGTTTTTCGCGCAACTGCACGCGGTCCTGATCCTGACGAATCAGCTCACGCACATACTCGCTGCTGGTGCTGAAACCGCGCTGGCTGACTTGCACATCCACAAAGCTTTTCAAGCTTTCGGGCAGGGAAATGTTCATGGTGCTCATACCAACAGCTTAGTGAGTTTGGCAAAATTTGGCAAGGTGGCCATGAACGTCCAAACCCACCCCCAGCGGGTGAAGTTCAGCCCATCAAACGGGTCAGCGCTTCTTGGTATTTGGCGGCGGTTTTTTCGATCACCTCGCGCGGCAGGCGCGGTGAAGGCGGGGTTTTGTCCCAAGGCTGGCCGTTGACCTGTGCGGTCTCGAGCCAGTCGCGCAAGAACTGTTTGTCGTAGCTGGGGGGGTTGCTGCCCACGGCGTATTGGTCGGCGGGCCAGTAACGCGAGCTGTCGGGCGTGAGCACCTCGTCCATCAACACCAACTGGCCTTTGGGGTCCAGGCCGAACTCGAACTTGGTGTCGGCGATGATGATGCCCTTCTTGAGCGCGATGGCGGCCGCGGCCTTGTACAGCGCGATCGAGATGTCCCGGATCTGCCCGGCCAGCTCAGCGCCGATCATCTCCACGGTTTTCTCAAACGTGATGTTCTCGTCGTGCTCGCCCATCTCGGCCTTGGCCGCGGGCGTGTAGATGGGCTCGGGCAGCTGGCTGGCGTTCTTCAGGCCTTCGGGCAGCTTCACGCCACACACCGAGCGGCTCTCCTGGTACTCCTTCCAACCGCTGCCAGCCAAGTAGCCGCGCACCACGGCCTCGACGGGGATGGGCTTCAAACGCTGCACCAACATGGAGCGACCGCTGACTTGCGGCGCCTCTTCGGCGCTGACCGCGCTCTCGGGCGCCTCGCCAGTGAGGTGGATGGGGCAAATGTTCAACCCTTTGGGGCCGAGTTGCTCGAACCAAAACAAACTCAGGCGGGTGAGCAAAGCGCCCTTGCCAGGGATGGGCTCGCCCATGATGACGTCGAAGGCGCTGATGCGGTCGGAGGCCACCATGAGGATGCGGTCGCTGCCCACGGCGTAGTTGTCGCGAACCTTGCCGCGGGCCAACAAAGGCAGGGAGGTCAGGGCCGAGGTGTGCAGTGCTGAAGTCATGAACCGAATTATCTCAGTTCACCACCTGCACCAACTCCCCTTTGGCGTAACGCTGGGCCATCACGCTCAAGGTGTGGCCCTTGATCTTGGCGCCCTGGCCTTCGCAACCGAACTCCAAGTAGCGCTGCTTGCACACGGCTTGGGCCGCGGCGCGCGCGGGCTTGAGCCATTCGCGGGCGTCGAACTTGTCGGGGTTTTCGAACAAGAACTGGCGCACCGCGCCGGTCATGGCCAAACGGATGTCGGTGTCGATGTTGATCTTGCGCACACCGTGTTTGATGGCCTCTTGGATCTCGGACACGGGCACACCAAAGGTGGTTTTCATTTGGCCGCCAAAGCGGTTGATTTGTGCCAAGAGTTCTTGCGGCACGCTGGAGCTGCCGTGCATGACCAAGTGGGTGTTGGGGATGCGCGCGTGGATGGCTTTGACGCGGCTGATGGCCAAGATGTCGCCAGTGGGCTCGCGGGTGAATTTGTAGGCGCCGTGGCTGGTGCCGATGGCAATGGCCAAGGCGTCGAGCTGGGTGGCTTTGACAAAGGTGGCGGCCTCTTCGGGGTCGGTGAGCATTTGGCTGTGGTCGAGTTTGCCCACGGCGCCAATGCCGTCTTCTTCGCCGGCTTCACCGGTTTCCAGGTTGCCCAAGCAACCGAGTTCGCCTTCGACGGTGGCGCCGATGTTGTGGGCCATCTCGACCACGGTGCGGGTGACGTTGACGTTGTGGTCAAAGCTGGCCGGGGTTTTGCCGTCCTCCATCAACGAACCATCCATCATGACCGAGCCAAAGCCGAGGTTGAGTGCGCCTTGGCAGACCTGAGGGCTGGTGCCGTGGTCTTGGTGCATGACCAAGGGGATGTGGGGCCACTGCTCGGTGGCGGCTTGGATCAGGTGTTTGATGAAGGGCTCGCCCGCGTACTTGCGTGCACCCGCGCTGGCCTGCAGGATGACCGGCGCACCGACTTCGTCGGCGGCTTGCATGACGGCCTGGACCTGTTCGAGGTTGTTGACGTTGAAAGCGGGGATGCCGTAACCGTTGACCGCAGCGTGGTCGAGCAGTTCGCGCATGGAAACGAGCGCCATGGATTCACCTTTGAAAAAGTTGGTAACCGGTTGGTAACTCTTCAGATTTTACCGTCCGCTGGCTTGCGCCGGGTTGACGCCCTTTGGGCTCACATGGACTGGCGCACGGCCTTTTCCCAGCGAAGCATGCGTTCTTGCGCCTGTTCTCGCGGGATGGCAGGGTAGAACGTGCGTTCGGCACGCCAACGCTGGGCCAAATCGGCCAAATCGCTGAACACGCCCACGTGCAGGCCCGCCAAATAGGCCGCGCCCAAAGCGGTGGTTTCGGTCACCGCAGGCCGGACCACGGGGATGCCGAGCAAGTCGGCTTGCATTTGCATGAGCAGGTTGTTCACGCACGCCCCACCATCGACCCTCAACTCCGCCACGGGCACACCGCCCGCGGCAACCGCGTCTCGGTCCATGGCTTGCAACAAGGCGGCGCTTTGAAACGCGATGCTCTCCAACGCCGCGCGCGCGATGTGGGCCACGGTCGAACCCCGCGTCAAACCCACGATGGTGCCCGTGGCCTCGGGTGCCCAGTACGGCGCGCCGAGTCCGGTGAAGGCGGGCACGAACACCACCCCGCCGGTGTCGGGCACGCTGTCGGCCAAGCCCTGCACGTCGGCGCTCGAGGTGATCGCACGCAAGCCGTCCCGCAGCCACTGCACCACCGCCCCCCCAATGAACACGCTGCCTTCCATGGCGAACTGCGGCCGACCGGCGCTGGCTTGTGCCGCCGCGGTCGTGATGAGTCCATTGGTGCTGAGCTGAAAACGCTCACCCGTGTGCATCAGCATGAAGCAACCCGTGCCGTAGGTGTTTTTGGCCATACCAGGTTCAAAACAGGCTTGACCAAACAGGGCGCTTTGTTGGTCGCCCGCCACGCCGCCGATCGGGATCGAATGCCCCAACCAATGGCTTTGTGTTTCACCAAAAGCCGCGCTGGACGGCAAGACCTGCGGCAACATCGACGCAGGCACGTCGAGCGCTTGCAGCAGCGCCTCGTCCCACACGTTGTCGCGGATGTTGAACATCAGGGTGCGCGCGGCGTTGCTGACGTCGGTGACGTGCGCAGCGCCGCCGGTGAGCCGCCAGATCAACCAACTGTCGACGGTGCCAAAGGCCAACTCACCTCGCTCGGCCGAGGCCCTGGCGCCCGGCACGTTCTTCAAAATCCAATGCAGCTTGGTGCCCGAAAAATAGGCATCGATGCGCAAGCCCGTGCTGGCTTGGACCTTGGGCTCCCAACCCTGGGCTCGCAAATCGGCGCACGTGGGCTCGGCCCGGCGGTCTTGCCACACGATGGCGTTGTGGACCGGCTCGCCCGTGCGCCGGTTCCACACGACCGTGGTTTCGCGCTGGTTGGTGATGCCGATGGCGGCGATGTCCTGTGCGATCAAACCGGCTTGGACCAAGACCTCGCGCGCGGTGGCGAGCTGCGTCTCCCAAATCTCGTTGGGGTCGTGCTCCACCCAGCCGGGCTGTGGGTAAATTTGGCGAAATTCGCGCTGGGCTATGGCAACCATGACACCGCTTTCATCGAACACGATGCTGCGCGAACTGGAGGTGCCTTGATCAAGGGCAAGCAGGTATTTCAAGAGCGTTCCTTGTGCGGTTCATGGGCCACCACGCATTCCACGTTGGCCTGGCTGAGCAAGTCGACGAAAGGCTGGGGCGGCGGCTCGTCGGTGAACAAAATGTCCACATCGTTCAAGGCCCCCAACTCCACCATGGCGGGTCGGTTGAACTTGGTGTGATCGGCGGCCAACCACACCTCACGTGATTGCTCGATGATCGCGCGCGACACCTTCACCTCACGGAAGTCGAAGTCGCGCAAGGTGCCGTCGGCCTCGATGCCGCTGATGCCCAACAGACCAATGTCGACCTTGAATTGGCGGATGAAGTCCACCGTGGCTTCGCCCACGATGCCTTGGTCCGTGCCGCGCACCACGCCCCCCGCCACGATCACCTCGCAGTCGCGGTTGACGCTCAACACCGCGGCGATGTGCAGGTTGTTGGTGATCACCCGCAGGCCTTGGTGGTGCCGCAGTTCGTGGGCCACGGCCTCGATCGTGGTGCCGATGTTCATGATCAAGGAACAGCCGTTGGGGATGCGTCGCGCGATGGCGCGAGCAATCAAGGCTTTACCTTCGGAAGCCAAGGCCTGGCGTTGGCGATAAGCGATGTTTTCCGTGGTCGAGCCCGGCAGGCGCACGCCGCCATGAAAACGCGCCAGCCAACCGCCTTCGGCCAAGTGGCGCACATCGCGGCGCACGGTTTGCAAGGTCACCCCAAAACGCTCGGCCAGGGCCTCGATGCTGGTCGGGCCGTTGCTTCGCACGGCTTCGATGAGTTCGGTTTGACGGGGATTGAGTTCCATGAAGGTGATTATTCAATCAAAACCGAACATTTCGCGCCTACTTCAGGGCAAACCCCATCCCGGATCAAGAAGCCTTGCAGAGCTTGAGCGTGTTGCTGCCGCCCGGCGTGCCCATGGGCTCGCCCACGGTGATGGCGTAGACGTCGCCCGCGCTGACGATGCCGCGCTTTTTGAGGTGGTTTTCGGCGTCGGCCAGCGCGGTGTCGCGGTCGGCGCTGGTGTCCATCAAAATCGGGCGCACGTTGCGAAACAAGGCCATCTTGCGTTGGGTCGAGAGCTTGGGGGTGAGCGCGTAAATCGGCATGCGCACGTTGTGTCGGCTCATCCACAGCGCCGTGGAGCCCGAATCGGTCAAGGCCACGATGGCCTTGGCCTTGAGGTGGTGGGCCGTGAACAAAGCGCCCATGGCGATGGCGTGGTCGATGCGGGTGAAGGTCTTGCCTTGGAAGTCGTCTTCCAAGGGGTCGTAATCGGCTTTTTCGGCTTCCAAACAAATGGCGGCCATTTGCTCGACCGTCTCCAGCGGGTACTTGCCCGCGGCGGTTTCGGCGCTGAGCATGACGGCATCGGTGCCGTCGAGCACGGCGTTGGCCACGTCGCTGACCTCGGCGCGCGTGGGCACGGGATTGACGATCATGCTCTCCATCATCTGGGTGGCGGTGATGACCAGCTTGTCCATCTGGCGGGCCAACTTGATCATGTGTTTTTGCATGCCCGGCACCGCGGCGTTGCCCACTTCCACGGCCAAGTCGCCACGCGCGACCATGATGCCGTCGGAGACCTTCAGGATGTTGGCCAACTCGGGGATCGCTTCGGCGCGTTCGATCTTGGCGATCAGGCCGGGCTTGTGGCCCGTGCCTTCACAGGCCACGGTGCAGAGTTGGCGCGCGAGCTCCATGTCGGTGGCGTTTTTGGGGAAGCTCACGGCCACGTAGTCGGCGCGCATCGCCATGGCGGTTTTGAGGTCTTCCATGTCCTTGGCCGTCAGGGCCGGGGCGGTCAGGCCGCCGCCCTGTTTGTTGATGCCTTTGTTGTTGGACAGCTCGCCGCCGAGCTTGATGGTGGCGTGCACCGCCGCGCCCACCACCTTGGACACGATCATGACGATCAGGCCGTCGTTGAGCAGCAGCACATCGCCGGCCTTGACGTCGCGCGGCAGCTCTTTGTAGTCCAAGCCCACGCCGTGGATGTCACCCAGTTCGGTGCGCGAGGCGTCCAGCACAAAGGCTTGACCGGGCTCCAACATGACCTTGCCCTCGGCGAACTTGCCGACGCGGATCTTGGGGCCTTGCAGGTCGGCCATGATGGCCACTTCTCGGCCCGCACGCAACGAAGCGGCGCGCACCAAGTCGGCGCGGTCGATGTGGTCTTGGGCTTTGCCGTGGCTGAAGTTCAAGCGCACCACGTTGACCCCCGCTCGGATCATGGCCTCGAGCATGGCCGGGTCGCTGGAAGCGGGACCCAAGGTGGCAACGATTTTGGTGGCGCGTGAAGGCATATCGGGTCTCCGTGAGACCCCAGCGGGCCTCGTTTTGTAATTGAGTTTCCAATTATGGTGGAAACTTGTTACCGCGCGGTTACCAATTGAGGGCGCCTCCCAGCAACCACAGTGCCAAGACCCACATGGTCAGGCCGATCAGCGCGTCGAGCACCTGCCAAGCGCGCGGCTTCGCAAACCAAGGCGCGAGCCACTGAGCGCCAAACCCCAGCGAGGAAAACCACAGCACACTGGCCGTGCTCGCCCCGGCCACGAACCACCACTGGGCCGCTGGCGGGTGTTGCGCCCCGATGCTGCCCACCAGCACCACGGTGTCGAGGTAGACGTGCGGGTTGAGCAAGGTGAAGGCCGCGGCCTGCGCCAATACAGCCGCGCGCGACAAGGGTGCCTGCTCCACTGCCGCCTGCAAACGGTTGGCCTTGAACACGCGAGCAAACGCGCGCCAGCCGTACCACGCCAAAAACGCCGCGCCACCCAAAGACAGGGCCAAGGCCAAGGTGGGGCGATCGTCCAAGGCCTGCGCCATGCCCCACACGCCCAGCGCGATCAGCAAAGCATCGGCCACCGCGCACAGCAGCACCACGCTGCCCACGTGTTCGCGCCGCAGACCTTGGCGCAACACAAAGGCGTTTTGCGCACCGATGGCCACGATCAGACCCAAGCCCAGGGCCAGGCCTTGACCGAATGCGTTCAAGCGGCGCGCTCAGCCAAAACCGCAAACGCAGGCAAGGTCTTGCCTTCGAGCACTTCAAGAAAAGCGCCGCCGCCAGTGGAGATGTAGCCCACGTCTTTCTCGATGCCGTACTTGGCGATCGCCGCCAAAGTGTCGCCACCCCCGGCGATGCTGAACGCGCTGGATTTGGCCACAGCGTCTGCAATCGCCTTCGTGCCGCCTTCAAAGGCCGCGAACTCGAACACACCCACGGGGCCGTTCCACACGATGGTGCCGGCCTTCATCAGTTGCGCGGCCAGTTTGGCAGCGGTCTCTGGGCCGATGTCCAGGATCAGATCATCGTCGGCCACGTCCGTGGCGCGCTTGACCGTGGCCACCGCGTCCGGACTGAAGGTTTTGGCACACACCACATCGGTGGGGATCGGCACTTCAGCGCCACGCGCTTTCATGGCGGCGATCACCGCCGTGGCCTCGCCCACCAAGTCGGGCTCGGCCAAGCTCTTGCCGATCTTCAGGCCCGCGGCCAGCATGAAGGTGTTGGCGATGCCGCCACCCACGATCAAACCGTCCACGTTCTTGGCCAGGCTTTGCAAAATCGTCAGCTTGGTGCTGACCTTGGAGCCGGCGACGATGGCGATCAAGGGGCGTTTTGGCGCAGCCAAGGCTTTGGCGATGGCGTCCATCTCGGCGGCCAACAACGGGCCAGCACAAGCGATGGGGGCGAAACGGGCGATGCCGTGGGTCGTGCCTTCGGCGCGGTGGGCGGTACCAAAGGCATCGTTCACATAGATGTCGCACAGCGCGGCCATTTGGCGCGAGAGCGCTTCGTCGTTTTTCTTCTCACCCTTGTTGACGCGGCAGTTCTCGAGCAAGACCACTTGGCCGGGCTTCACATCCACGCCACCGACCCAGTTGGCCACCAACGGGACTTCGCGGCCGAGCAACTCGCCCAAGCGTTTGGCCACAGGAGCCAGCGAATCTTCGGGCTTGAACTCGCCCTCGGTGGGGCGGCCCAAGTGGCTCGTCACCATCACGGCCGCACCAGCGTCCAAGGCCATCTGGATGCACGGCACGCTGGCGCGGATGCGCGTGTCTTCAGTGATGCGCGCCGCGTCGGCCCAGCCGTCGCCGGGCCGCCCCAAGGCGGCTGAGCCCCCCTCGGGGGGGCAGCGAAGCGTGGGGGGCAAAAGAGGCACGTTCAGGTCGGCGCGGATGAACACGCGTTTGCCAGCGGCGCTGCGGTTGCTACAAAGGTCGGAAAAACGGATGAAGGACATGGTGTTCGCTGAGTGAAAGAAAAACCCGATTGTAAAAACCCGTCACCAACCCAGACCGATGTGCAAGGGCAGGTACACGGCCATGCCGGCCAAGATGGTGCCCAGTACGCTGCGCTGCCACACAAACCAAGCCAAGCCTGCCAAAGCAGCGAAGATGCGGGCGTCCCACACCGTGCTGATGAGCGCGCCTTGGCTCATGACGACCTCGGGCACCACCACCGCGGCCAAGGCCGCGATGGGCGCGTACTGCAAGCCGCGCTGTGCCCAATTCGGTAACGTCCATGGGCGGTTGGAAATGAAGAAAAACCCGCGCGTGACCACCGTGATCACGCCCAAAGCGACGATGGTCAAGAAGGTGTGGAGGTCGATGTCAAACACGGCTGTCACCTTTCTGGGTCAAGGCGTGGACCTTCTCGATGACCAAACAAGCCGCCACCGCACAGACGATCGCGGCCAAGATGTTGAGCTTCAAAGGTAAAGCCCAAGCCGCCACCGCTGCGGCACCCGCGATACCGGCCGACACCATGCGCAGGGTCGAGGAGGCCAGGGAAGCCATCACGCCCACCAAAGCCAATATGCCCGCAAAGCCCAAGCCCCATTCGGTGGGAATCCACTGGGCCAAGACCACACCGATCACGCTGGCCGTCATCCAAGAGAGGTAGTTCACCGCGCTGTTGCCCATCAGATAGGCCTGCTGGGCGCTCAGGCCCTCGGGGGTGGTGGCGGGCTCATGGTAGCGGCGCGCAAAAAAAACATAACTCAGGTCGGCGGTGACGTAGCCGCTGACCATGCGCTTCCAGCGCGGCAGGTGCATCATGAACGGGCGCAGGTGCGCCGAGAACACCACAAAGCGCAGGTTCACACAAAAGGCCGCCGCCAAGATCACCCACAGGGGCGCGCCCGCGAGCATGAGCGGCAGGGCGGTGAGCTGGGCGCTGCCGGCGTAAACGATGAGGGTCAAGAGCAGGGCTTCAATGACCGACATGCCCGACTTGACCATGGCCACGCCGGTCATCATGCCCCAGGCCGCGATGCCCATGGCCACGGTGACTTGGTCGCGGATGCCATCCCAGAATTCGGTTTGTTGGCGGTATTCGCGCAGGTAAAACATCAGACCTCCGGGCGCTGCAAACGCTCGCCCACTTGCAAAGCAAAACCGCGCAAAAACTCAGCCACGGGCAAACGCTTGCCGCCGGCGCGCTGCAAGGTGGTGAGCACCAAGACGCCGTCACCGGTTTGCACCTGCACACCGTGTTCGCTCACCGCCAAGACCTCGCCCACAGCGCCCGCGCCACCCGGCTGGGCGTGAGCGGCCCAGACCTTGAAGCTGTCGTCGCCGCGCGCGGTTTGGGTGCCGGGGAAGGGGTCGAAGGCGCGCACGCGGCGCGCCAAGGTCTCGGCGCTCAAGCCCCAATCGAGTGTGGCTTCGCGTTTCTCGATTTTGTGGGCGTAGCTGATGCCCGCTTCGGGCTGCACCACGGGGCGCAAGCCCCCACAAGCGGCCAACTCCAGCGCCTCGACCATCAAGCGCCCACCGAGCGCGGCCAAGCGGTCGTGCAAGCTGGCGGTCGTGTCTTGGGTTTTGATGGACAGGGGCTCCACCAACAACATGTCGCCGGTGTCCAAACCCGCGTCCATTTGCATGATGGTCACGCCGGTCTGGGCGTCACCGGCCTCAATCGCGCGGTGGATCGGCGCGGCCCCGCGCCAACGCGGCAACAAGGAGGCATGGATGTTGAAGCAGCCCAAGCGGGGGGCATCGAGCACCCACTGCGGCAAGATGAGCCCGTAAGCGGCCACCACCATGGCGTCGGCGCGCGCATCCGCGATGGCTTGTTGTGCGGCTTGGGCGGCCTCGGCGTGCGCACCGTTCAAACGCAAACCCGTGGGCTGCACGACGGGGATGGCGTGGGTTTGGGCGCATTGCTTGACGGCCGAAGCCTGTAACTTCATGCCACGGCCCGCGGGGCGGTCGGGTTGGGTCAACACCAAAGGAATGTCAAAACCCGCGGCGATCAAGGCTTGCAAGGCCACCCGGGCAAAGTCCGGCGTGCCGGCAAAAATCACACGCATGCGGTCAATCCCGCTCGGCTTCGCGCTGGGCTTTGAGCAGCTTGGTTTTGATGCGGTCGCGCTTGAGCGGCGAGAGGTACTCCACAAACACCTTGCCCATGAGGTGGTCCATCTCGTGTTGGATGCACACGGCCAAGAGGCCTTCGGCCTCGACGGTGCGGCTCTGGCCTTTTTCGTCCAAGGCGCGCACCTTGATGGACACCGAGCGCTCCACGCCATCGTAAATGCCGGGCACCGACAAACAGCCTTCTTCGCCCTTGCGTTTTTCGTCGCTGGCCCACTCCACCTCGGGGTTGATGAGCACCAAGGGTTCGTTGCGCTCTTCGCTCACGTCGATGACGATAAGGCGCTCGTGAAAATCGACTTGCGTGGCGGCCAGGCCGATGCCGCTGGCGTCGTACATGGTGGCCAACATTCGGGCAATCTGGGTCTGAATGCGCTCGTCCACCGCGGCCACGGGTTTGGCCACCGTGTGCAAACGGGGATCGGGGAAACACAGGATCGGCAGGAGTTCGGGCTTGCTCATGGGTGGGCCAAGAAAATTGGACAAACAGTGACCGCTCAGCGACAGCGGTGCGGCGAAGTCTGTATTTTCGCCCCTTTTTGCCGGGGCTGGCACACACGCCCCACACAGCCCTCCAGCCTAATGGCGGCATGAGAAGGAACCCACCCATGACACGGTTTTGGACTTGGACCCGCAGCGCCTTGAGCGCCTTGCTGCTCGGCGCGGCCAGCACCGGCCCCGCGCAAACCCTGTTGCTTGACCCCGAGGCCTTGAACGATGCGCCGCGGGTGGTGGCCAGCGTCGATGACCGCCTGCTGATGGGGCCGGGCGACACACTGGAGGTTCGTGGGCCGCACACCGAGCGTTTGCAACTCGGCGAACGCTACCGTTTGGTGCGCTGGCAACCCGTCAAGCGCGCGCAGCCCAACGCGCCGGGCAGTCCCCAGTGGGTGCAGCTGCTGGCCCACGCGCGGGCAGAACGTGTGCACACGCACGGCACCCCCGCCGCGTGGCTGCGCATCGAAGACGCCAGCGACGCGGTGCGCTGGGGCGACGGGGTGTGGTGGTGGCCTGAAGACGGGCGCACGCCATGAACCACGAGACCTTGACGGCTTGGTTGCGCTTGTCGCTCACCCCCGGTGTGGGCTGCGAGGCGGCGCACCGTTTGCTGCAAGCGGCCGGCAGCGCCGAGGCCGTGTGGACACAAGACCCCGACGATTGGGTGCGCTGTGTGGGCCACCCGCTGGCAGCGGCCCTGCGTGAGCCCCCGCCCGATTGGCCAGCCACGCTGGCGCGCCACGGCGATTGGCTCAGCACCGCCGAGCACCACCTGCTGACCTGGGGCGACGCCGACTACCCCGCGGACCTGCTCAACATCCCGGACCCGCCGCTGCTGCTGTGGGTACAAGGCTCGCGCAGCGCACTGTCGCACCCCCTGCGTTTGGCCATCGTGGGCAGCCGCAACCCCACGCCCCAAGGCCAGCGCCACGCCCTGGACTTTGCCCAAGCCCTGGGACAAGCTGGTGTGTGTGTGGTCTCGGGTTTGGCACTGGGCGTAGACGCGGCGGCACACGAAGGGGCGCTGCTGGCCCAAGCCCCCACCTTGGCGGTGGTGGGCACCGGCTTGGACCGCGTCTACCCGCGGCGTCACGACGACTTGGCGCAGCGCATTGTCAACGGCGGCGGGGCGCTCATCAGCGAATACCCCTTGGGCACGCCACCCTTGCCGCACCACTTCCCGCGGCGCAACCGCATCATTTCGGGCTTGTCCGAAGCGGTGCTGGTGGTGCAGGCTGCGCTGCGCTCGGGCTCTTTGATCACGGCCCAACAAGCGCTGGAGCAGGGGCGCGATGTGATGGCCATTCCAGGCTCCATCCACGAAGCCCAATCCAAAGGCTGCCATGCGCTCATCCGCCAAGGCGCCAAGCTGGTGGAGTCGGCCCAAGACGTGCTGGAGGAGCTGCGCGGCACGCCCGTGCAAGGCGAGTTGCTGGGCGATGCAGCGGATGCGCCGGCAGCGCCCGACGATGAGGTTTTGACCGCCATGGGCTTTGAGGCCGTGGGCCTCGACGCGTTGCAAGCGCACTGCGGGTGGTCCACCGAAGCCTTGCAAGCGCATTTGCTCAACTTGGAGCTGGAGGGTCGGGTGGCCCGCGTGGCGGGCGGGCGTTACCAGCGCATCGAACGGGCCTGAGACCGCTGTGGCGCTCAAGGCCTCAAACGCTGGCGCCTGCGTTGGGGTCGTTGGGGTCGATGTCTTCTTTTTTCGTGTCGTTGATCAGGTCTTCGCGCTTGATGCCCAACCACATGCCGATACCGGCGGCCACAAAAATTGAGGAGTAAATGCCGAACAAAATGCCGATGGTCAAGGCCAAGGCAAAGTAGTAGAGCGTGGGGCCACCGAACAAGAGCATGGACAAAACCATGATTTGTGTCGATCCGTGGGTGATGACGGTGCGGCTGATGGTCGAGGTGATGGCGTGGTCGATGATCTCGACCGTGGTCTTTTTGCGGTAGCGGCGGAAGGTCTCGCGGATGCGGTCAAAAATCACCACCGACTCGTTGACCGAATAGCCCAGCACGGCCAGTACCGCGGCGAGCACCGCCAGCGAAAACTCCCACTGGAAGAAAGCAAAGAAGCCCAAGATGATGATGACGTCGTGCAAGTTGGCGATGATGGCCGAGACGGCGTACTTCCATTCAAAGCGCACCGCCAAATAAATCATGATGCCAGCGATCACCATGCCCAAGGCCTTGAGACCGTCTTCCACCAACTCTTGGCCCACTTGTGGGCCAACAAATTCGGTTCGACGCAAGGTGACCGTGGGGTTTTCAGCCTTGAGCGCTTTGAGCAACTCATCGGATTGTTGACCGGCGGTCTTGCCCGCTTGTGACGGCAAGCGCATGAGCACGTCGCGCGAGGTGCCGAAGTTTTGCACCGGCACATCGGCAAAACCTTGGGCCTCGACCACGCGGCGAACAGCGGCCAAATCGGCGGGTTGTTCGTAGGCCACTTCCATGACCGTGCCACCAGTGAACTCGACCGACAGGTTCAAACCACGGGCAAACAGGAAGAAAACCGCCAAGACAAAGGTGGCGAACGAAATCGCGTTGAACACCGCCACGTGGCGCATGAACGGGATGTCTTTTTTGATGCGAAAGAATTCCATACCGTGTTTCCGTTCACTTGCTCACCGCGCGCGAGGGGCTCGCGTCGGGTGTCCACACCGTGCCAATCGACAGGGTTTTGAGTTTCTTCTGGCGGCCATACCAAAGGTTGACCAAGCCGCGCGAAAACACGACGGCCGAGAACATGCTGGTCAAAATGCCAATGCAGTGCACCACAGCAAAACCGCGCACGGGGCCCGAGCCAAAAATCAGCAAGGCCACGCCCGCGATCAGCGAGGTGATGTTGGAGTCCAAAATCGTGCCCCACGCGGTGTCGTACCCAGTGTTGATGGCGGTTTGCGGCGCCGATCCTTTGCGCAACTCTTCGCGCACGCGCTCGTTGATGAGCACGTTGGCGTCGATCGCCATGCCCAAGGCCAGCGCCATGGCGGCGATACCCGGCAGGGTCAAGGTGGCTTGCAGCATCGAGAGCACCGACACCAAAAGCACCAAGTTGAAAGCCAAGGCCAAGCTGGAGAACACGCCAAAGAGCACGTAATAAATGCACATGAAGGCCACAATCACCACGAAGCCCCACATCACGCTGTTGAAGCCGCGTTCGATGTTTTCTTTGCCCAAGCTCGGACCGATGGTACGCTCTTCCACGATCTCCATGGGCGCGGCCAAGGAACCGGCGCGCAAGAGCAGCGCGGTGTCGGTGGCTTCCATGGTGCTCATGGAGCCCGAAATTTGAACGCGGCCGCCCCCGATTTCGCTGCGAATAACCGGGGCAGTGACCACTTCGCCACGGCCTTTTTCAAACAAGATGATGGCCATGCGCTTGTTGATGTTCTCGCGCGTGACGTCGCGGAAGATACGCGCACCTTTGGCGTCCAGGGTCAGGTGAACCGCGGGCTGCTGGTTGTCGTCAAAGCCAGCCTGCGCGTCCGTGAGGTTCTCACCGGTGAGCAATACCTCTCGTTTGACGATGACCGCTCTGCCATCGCGATCTGGGTAGCGTTCAGCACCGAACGGCACGGGGCCGCTGTTGCGCTCAGCGGCCAAGCCTTCAGCGGACTCGTCCACCAAACGGATTTCCAAGGTCGCGGTGCGACCCAAAATGTCTTTGGCCTTGGCCGTGTCTTGCACGCCAGGGAGTTGCACCACGATGCGGTCGATGCCTTGCTGCTGAATCACCGGCTCGGCCACGCCGAGTTCGTTGATGCGGTTGTGCAGCGTGGTGATGTTTTGTTTGAGCGCCTGGTCTTGCACCGCACGCGCCGCCACGGGGTTGAGCGTGATCGTCAGCACGCGCGCCGCTGGGTCGGTGGCGGGCGAGACCAAGAGGTCGGGAAACTGGTCTTTGAGGAGTTGGGTGGCGGCGGCTTCGGTGGCCTCGTCGCGCACACTGAGTGTCAAGGTTGCGCCTTGACGGGACAGGCCGTTGTGGCGCACGGTGTTCTCACGCAAAGCGGTGCGCACATCACCGAGCAGCACGTCCATGCGACGCTGCAAAGCGGCGTTCATGTCGACTTGCAGCATGAAGTGCACGCCACCGCGCAAGTCCAAGCCCAAGTACATGGGCGATGCGCCCAAACTGGACAACCATACGGGGGTGCGGGGCAACAGGTTGAGCGCCACGACGTGGCTGGGGTTACCAGGCTCGGTGTTGAAAGCCCGCTCCAGCGCGTCGCGCGCTTGCAACTGCTCGTCGGTGGTGTCAAAGCGGGCTTTAATCGAGTTACCGTCGAACTGCACCAAGGACGGCTTCAAGTTGGCGGCCGCCAAAGCGGCCTCCACACGCACCACGGTTTCGGTGTCGATGCGCACAGTGGACTTGCCCGCCGAGACCTGAACCGCGGGCGACTCGCCAAACAGATTGGGCAATGCATAGAGCGAGCCAATCACCAAGGCCACGGCGATGACCAGGTATTTCCACAAAGGGTAGCGGTTCATAGGGGCATCACATCACAACATCAACACAGGGGCGGGCCTAAGCCCTCGCTTCACAAGGCTTTGATCGAGCCTTTGGGCAAGACCTGCACGACCGCGGTGCGCTGCATTTGCACTTCCACGCCGTCGGCCAATTCCAAACCGATGTAGGTCTCGCTGATTTTGGAGACTTTGCCCAAGAAGCCGCCCACGGTGATGACTTCGTCGCCCTTGGCCAAGGCTTCGACCATGGCTTTGTGCTCTTTTTGGCGCTTCATCTGAGGGCGGATCATGACGAAGTACAGCACCACGAACATCAACAGCAAGGGCAGCATGCTGAGCAGGGTGGATTGGGTGTCGCCACCGGCGGCTTGAGCGTAAGCAGAAGAGATGAACACGGCAAGGTCTCCAGGTCAAAACAACAAGTAATTGGAGCGGCGGCGCGCGCGGCGACCTCCACCCCAGACAAGCCGGTTATTGTATGCGGCGGCGGATACCGTCGGCCACACCCTCAGGCCCAGTCGGATTCGCAGCGAACCCACGCCTCCAAAGCCGCCGCTTGGGCTTTCGCTTTGACGTGCCCATAGCCTTTGATACTTTGGGGGATTTGCGCCCAACGCACGGCCAAGTCGTGGTTGTGTGTGTTCAGGCCTTCGGTCCAGCGCTGCACCGCGGCTTCGTAGCGCGCCACCCACTGGCGCTCGCTGCGGCGCTCTTCGGTGCGACCGAACACGTCCAGCACCGTGCCGCGCAAACCCTTGAAGCGCGCCAAGGTGGCGAACACCGGCAACATCCAAGGGCCGAAACGGCGCTTGCGCGGTTGGCCTTGGGCGTCGGTGTCGCCCAAGAGCGGCGGGGCCAAGTGGAAGTGCAGCTGCACGTCGCCCTCGAATTGCTCGCGCACGCTGGCCTTGAAGGTCGGGTCGCTGTGCAGGCGGGCAACTTCGTACTCGTCTTTGTAGGCCATGAGCTTGAACAGGCCGTTGGCCACGGCCATCGTCAAGCGGGTTTGCTGCAAAGGCGCCTCGGCTTGCTCGATGCGGCGCACGGCCTGCTCGTAGCGCCGGGCGTACGCGGCGTTTTGGTATTGGGTCAGGAAGGCCACGCGCCTCTGCACCGTCTCGGCCAAACTCGCGGGTTTGTGCCACACCACGGTTTGGGCGCCCACGCCCGCCAAACGTTGCGCAAAGGCCTGTGGGTCGTGCGCGGCCCAGCGGCCCCAAGCAAAGGCTTGCTGGTTGTTGGCCACCGCCACGGCGTTGAGCACCATGGCTTGCATCAACGCATCCAAGCCCACGGGCAGCCAGCCTTTTTGCCAAGCGTAGCCCAAGAGCATGGGGTTGGCGTACAAGCTGTCGCCCATCAAGGTGGTGGCGCTGCGCTCGGCATCGAACACGCCCACGGCGTCTTCGCCCAGGTGCGCCAACAAACGCGCCACGCAAGCCTGCGAGGGGTTTTGCCAATCGGGTTGGCGCACGAAGGCCGCGGTGGGCGAGGCGTGGCTGTTGAGGGCCATGCGGGTACGACCGGGTCGCAAGCGCTGCCAGGTGTCGGCCTGAGCGGCCACCAAGGGGTCGCAGCCGACCACCAAATCGGCCGCCGCAGCCGACACGCGGGTGGTGCGGATGGCGTCGGGCCGCGCGGCCAAGAGCACATGGCTCCAGGTGGCGCCTCCTTTTTGGGCCAAGCCGGCCGCGTCTTGTGTGACCACGCCTTTGCCTTCGAGGTGGGCCGCCACGCCCACGATTTGCCCGATGGTGATCACACCCGTGCCGCCCACACCGGCCAAGACCATGCCCCATACCGGTTCGCCCAATTCGGGCAAGACGGGTATGGGCAGGTCCGAGGGTGGGCCCGACGCAGCGGCAAGCGCGGCGGGTGCGCGGCGCAGGCGAGCGCCAGTGACCGTCACAAAACTCGGGCAAAACCCTTTCACACACGAAAAATCTTGGTTGCAGGTGTTTTGGTTGATGCGCCGTTTGCGGCCGAATTCGGTTTCCAGAGGCTCCACCGACAAGCAATTGGACTGCGTTGAACAGTCGCCACAACCTTCGCACACCGCGGAGTTGATGACCACGCGCTCATCGGGCGTGACCAGCGTGCCGCGTTTGCGACGGCGGCGTTTTTCGGTGGCGCAGGTTTGGTCGTAAATGATGACGGTGGTGCCTGGGCGTTCGCGCATCACGCGCTGGATCGCGTCCATGCGGTCGCGGTGTTCGATGGCGATGCTCTCGGGCAAACCCACCACGCCTAGGTATTTGCCGGGCTCGTCGGTGACGATGGTGATCAGGCGCGCGCCTTCGGCAATGAGGCTTTGCGCGATTTGCACCACGCTGTGGCCTTCGGGGCGCTCACCGACTTGTTGGCCACCGGTCATGGCCACAGCGTCGTTGTACAAAATTTTGTAGGTGATGTTCACCCCGGCAGCGATGCTTTGGCGGATAGCCAAAATGCCGCTGTGAAAGTAAGTGCCATCGCCCAGGTTGGCGAACACATGGGCCTCGGTGACAAAGGCTTGTTGCCCCACCCATGGCACGCCCTCACCGCCCATTTGGGTAAAACCCACGGTGTTGCGATCCATCCAAGTGGCCATGTAGTGGCAGCCGATGCCGCCCAAGGCGTGTGAACCTTCGGGCACCTTCGTGCTGCTGTTGTGCGGACAGCCCGAACAAAACCAAGGTTGGCGCAAGGCGTCTTGTTGGGCGCTGGCGTCCAAGGCCAACAGGGCGCGCTGCTGCGCATCGAGCACCGCCAAATGCCCGTCGATGCGCGCTTGCACGTCCTCGGGCACACCGAGCTTGCGCAGGCGCTGGGCGACGGCGCGCGCGATGATGGACGGGTTGAGGTCGGCGTTGGCGCGCAACAAGGTGTGTGCGCTGGGATTGGGCATGGACCACTCCCCGCCGGTGTGGTCACCCTCGACCTCGTCGAACTTGCCCAAGACATTGGGGCGCACATCGGCGCGCCAGTTGTAGAGCTCTTCCTTGAGTTGGTATTCGATGACTTGGCGCTTTTCTTCGATCACCAAAATTTCGCGCAAACCGGTGGCGAACTCGCGCGTGGTTTGCGCCTCCAGTGGCCACACCACCGCCACCTTGTGTAGGCGCAGGCCGATGCGCCGGCAGGTGTCGTCGTCCAAACCCAAATCCAGCAGGGCTTGGCGTGTGTCGTTGTAGGCCTTGCCGCTGGCGATCAGGCCCAAGCGGTCGTTGGGGCCTTCGATGGCGTTGTGGTTCAGGCGGTTGGCGCGCACATAGGCCAGCGCGGCGTACCACTTGTGGTCGAACAAACGCGCCTCTTGGTCGAGCGGATGGTCGGGCCATCGGATATGCACCCCACCAGGGGGCATGTCGAAGTCGGGCAAAGCGATGCGCACGCGCTCGGTGGCGACGTCCACGACCGCACTGGACTCGACGATTTCTTGGATGGTTTTCATGCCCGCCCACACGCCCGAAAAACGGCTCATGGCCAAGGCGTGAAGCCCCAGGTCCAAGATGTCTTGCACCGAGGCTGGGAAAAACACCGGCAGACCGCAGGCTTTGAAGATGTGGTCGCTTTGGTGAGCGGCGGTGGAGCTTTTGGCCACGTGGTCGTCACCGGCCACCGCGATCACACCGCCCAGCGGGCTGGTGCCGGCCATGTTGGCGTGTTTGAACACGTCAGAGCAGCGGTCCACGCCCGGGCCTTTGCCGTACCAGATGCCGAACACGCCGTCGTAGCGTCGGCTGGTCGGTGGCGCAAAACCCAGTTGCTGCGTGCCCCACACGGCTGTGGCGGCGAGTTCTTCGTTGACGCCGGGTTGGAACACCACGTGCTGGGCTTTGAGGTGCGCCTGCGATTTTTGCAGCAGTTGGTCGTACGAGCCCAAAGGCGAGCCGCGGTAACCGCTGATGAAACCCGCGGTGTGGTGACCGGCCAGCGCATCGCGCTGGTGCTGCAACATGGGCAGCTTGACCAAGGCCTGCACGCCGCTCATGAAGGCGTGGCCGTGGTCTTGGGTGTATTTGTCGTCGAGTGAGAACGAAGGGGATCGTGCGTTCATGTCGTGGTTCCAGGGTGAAAGAGAGCGCCTTGTGGGCGAGCCGTTCGGGCGTGCTCGCCGATCGGGCCAGCACACCTGTTGAGGGTGCATGCAGTGTATGCGGGCGCCGTGCCCGCTTTGGCTTCAGGGACTTGGTGTTTCCCCTGATGGGCGCGCCATCAGCGGGGCCACAAAGCCCACAAACGCACCGGTTGCTTGAGCTGAGAGGCCACGGTGTAAGCCGGATCGTTCCAGCTGCCCCAGCCAGTGAAATAGTCGACACGTGCCGCACCCACGATGGCGCCACCGGTGTCTTGCGCCATCACCAACTTGTTGACCCGCAGCCCTGGGCCTTGCGTGGAGAGCCAGACCGGGGTGCCGTAGGGGATGCTGCCGCGGTCCACCGCGATGGAGCGCCAAGGCGTGAGAGGCACGCCCTGAGCCCCGCGCGGGCCGAACATGGCGTCGACCGCCGACAGCGGCTCTTCTTGGAAAAACACCACACGCGGGTTGACCTGCAGCAACTCGTTGAGGCGATGGGGGTTGGCGGCCACCCAAGCTTTGATGCCATCCCAGGACACGTCGCTCGTCAAGCGCAGGTCCAATAGCCAGCGGCCGATGCTTTGGTAGGTTTGTCCGTTGTGACCGGCGAAGGCCAAACGCACCGAGCGTTGCGAGCCGTCGGGCTCGGTGACCAAAAAACGCCCCGAGCCTTGGATTTGCACAATCAGCGCATCGATCGGGTCTTTGAGCCACACCAAGGCCCGGCCTTGCAAGCTGCGCTGGGCTGACGCGTCGGTATCGAACTGAGCGCGGGTGGGGCCGGCTTCGCCCGATCGCCAACCGAGGGGGGTTTGGTACAGGGCGGTGCGGTGCGTTTCGGTGCGCACGCGGCTGGCTTGCATCATGGGTTCGTAATAGCCGGTCATCAGACCCTCGGGGAGACGGCCATCGCGCTCGGTGATGCGGTAGGGCACAAAGCGCTGCTCCAACCAGCGGGCTTTGTCGTCATCGGAGGCGATCGAGAGTTGGCGCACATCGCCGCACACCGCGCCGATGACCGGCGCGGGCTTTTCACAACTGCGCAACCACGCACCCCAAGCTTCATGCAGAGCGTCTTGGCCCCAACCGGGCAGCTCAGACCAACGTACCGCTTGCCACTGGCTTTTTTCGCGCAACCACGAAGGCCCCGATTCCCCAGCGCCGATGCCCTGGGCTTGCTGGGGCTGCTCGATGGGGGGCGAGCCGCAGGCCACCAAGCTGCCTACAATTAAAGCCAACATCCACCGCGCCATGAGGCGCGGCCCAACCGCTGGTGAATTGAGGCTCATCGCATGACCTTGTTGTTGCTCGAAGCTCTGGGCGCGCTGTTGATTTTCATTTTCATCGTGTGGTGGACCATGTTCTCGGGCCGGCCAAAAGGCGAACTGCCGCCGCAAGATAAAACCGCAGCGGACAAGAAAGACCCCCCAAGCAATTGATGGGCCATTGGGTCCATCAAGCCACGCCCCGCAACAGGTTGGCCAGCTCCACGGCCGACTTGACCTCCAACTTGTCAAACACCCGCGCGCGGTGCACCTCCACGGTGCGCACGCTGATGTGCAAGGCATCGGCCACCAGTTTGTTGGGCAGGCCCGCGGCCACCCGGTTCATGACGTCGCGCTCGCGCTCGGTGAGTTGGTCGAGTTTGGTCTGCACCCTTTGACGCTGTTGGCGCAGCGCCAGGACCTGGGTCGAATGGGCCAAGGCTTGTTCGATGCGGTCAACCAAAGCGTTGTCTGAAAATGGTTTCTCGCAAAAATCAAAAGCCCCGCGTTTGACCGCGTCCACGGCCGTGGGCACGTCGGCGTGGCCCGACAAAAAAATGACCGGCATCGCGGCTTGCCACGGCAAGGCCAGCAGTTGCTCAAACAAGGCCAAGCCACTGGTGCCGGGCATGCGCACATCGAGCAAGATGCAGCAAGGCAAATTCGGCTCTTGCCGCCAACCCTGCACCTCGTCCCAAAATTCGTCGGCGCTTCGGTAGGACTCGCTGAGCAGGCGGCGCGTGCGCAGCAGCCAAGCCAAGGCGTCGCGCACGCCCGCATCGTCATCGACAATGAAGACCTTGGCGTGGGGGTGCAGGCTGCTCATGGGCGAATCATAGTGTGGGTGCGGCAGGCAAGCGGAAGCGAAACACCGTGCCGCGCGGCTGCGCAGGCGCGTGCGTCAACTCCCCAGCGTGCTGTTCGATGACGGTTCGGCACAGGCTCAAGCCCAGACCCATGCCCTCGGCCTTGGTCGTGAAAAAAGGCGTGAACAACTGGGCTTGCGTCTCTTCGGACAGGCCCAAACCGTGATCGGTCACCGCGAACTCCACCCAACGACGAGCGCTTGTGCTGGGGTCGGGCTGGACCGATTGCACCGACAACGTCAAGACGCGCCAACCGCTGCGCGTCGGGGGGTCGCCAGCGGGCATGGCTTGCATGCCGTTGCGCGCCAAGTTCAACAGCACCTGCTCCACCATCGTGCGGTCGCACAGCACGAACGGCACGCCGGCCTGCACATCGGTGACCACACGGATGCCCGACTTGCCCGCTTGCAAAGCGACCAAGGGCTGGATCGACGCCAACAAATCGGCCGGTGCCACGGCCTCACGCACCTGTTCGCGCCGGCGCACAAAGTCCGACACGCTTTTGATGACGCGGGCCGCGCGGTCGGCCTGCGCGAGGATTTGGCGCATGGCGCTGGGCAAAAGATCGGGTTCGCGCTGTGGGTCAGCCAACAGGTTGAGTGAGCCGTTGGCGTAGCTGGCAATGGCCGCCAGTGGTTGGTTGAGCTCGTGGCTGAGCAAGGACGCCATTTCGCCCATCATGGCCAAGCGGGCCGTGGCTTGCAGGCGCTCTTGTTGGGCGCGGTTGAGTTCTTCGACGCGGCGCTGCTCGCTCAAGTCGAGCACCGCACTCATCCAGCCGGTCTGCAACCCTTGGGCATCGATCAAAGGCGCTTCGATGATGAGCACCGGGAAGTGCGTGCCGTCGCGACGCAGGAACATCGACTCAAAGCCTTCGCGCGGCAAGGCCTGTCCGGCCAAACGCACCGCTTGGCGCTGCTGGTACACGTCGAGCAATTCGGCGGGCCAATAGGGGGCGGGCAAGCCCGTGCCCAAGAGCTGTGCTGGGGTCCAGCCCACCATGTCACAAAACGCGGGGTTGACGTAGGTCAACCGGCCTTGCATGTCGCGGGCACGCAGCCCAGTGATGAGGGAGTTTTCCATCGCCTTGCGAAAGGCCAAGGCATCGGCCAGCTCGCGCTCGGCCCGCCAGCGCCGGCGCATGTCGCGCGCCAAGAACACCAACACCACCGCCAAAGACAAAGACAACGCTCCCACCGCGGCGGTGAGCACATTGGGAAACAAACCCAAAGGGCGCCGGGGACCTTGCAGCTGCAGCTGCAAGGTGTGCCCGGGCAAATCCAGCAAAGCCGAGGCCTGCATCAAATCGCGCCCACCAGGCACGGTCGAGTGCAGGCTCAGCCGGGTGCCGTCGCCCTCGGTGAACGCCAAGCCTCGGCCACTGACCACGGCGCTCTTGACCCATTCGGCCATCATCGCCGGCAGGCTGTACGTGGCGACCAAAAAACCCTTGGGCATTCCCGATTGCGTGATGGGCAGACACATCTCCATCAGCTCCAGCCCGCGACCGCCGGACACCGGCCAAAAATAGTTGCTGGAAAAACTCGGGCCACTGATGCGCGTGGCCGCGTCGCACGCGCGCCGGATGTCGGGCAAGGCTTGATCGCGCGGCAAGGTTTGGAACACGTTGCCCAAGTAGGGCGAGTTGCTCACCACGAGCAAGGCCATGTCGGGGTTGCGCCACTCCAAACGAACCAGCTCGCGGTGGCCCTGCAACAAACCCTCGGCGCGTTGCGTCCAAACCGCGCTGTCGGCGTCGGCGGTGTTCAAGAGCTGCAGCATTTGGGTGTTGCGGGTGAGCTCGCTGCGCATGTCGTTGGCCAAGGCTTCGACGTCGCGCAACAGCCCATCTTGCTCGCGCGCCCGTTCGTACTCGCGGGCCAAAAACACCAACACACCCAACAAGCCCGCCAACAACACCAACAGCAAAAAACCCACCAACCACCAGCGCCTGGGGTAGCGCCAAGCACGCTTCAAGGCGGAGGTTCGCGGCATCACAAACGGCGGTGCTGCAGAGCCGGCAGCTGGCTGCGCACCGAGCGCAAACGGGCACGGTCGATCTCGGCGAGGGCAAAACCCTGCCCGTCGGTGTGCACCGCCAAGACCTCACCCCACGGATCGATCACCATGCTGTGGCCCCACGTGCGCCGACCGTTGTCGTGTGTGCCGCCTTGTGCGCTGGCGATCACATAGGCTTGGTTTTCGATGGCGCGCGCGCGCAACAAGACCTCCCAATGGGCTTGGCCAGTGGTGTGGGTGAAGGCCGCGGGCACCAACAACACATCGGCGGCCAAGGCCCGGTAGAGCTCGCCAAAACGCAGGTCGTAACAAATGCTCATGCCCACGCGCCAAGGCTCGCCCTGACCATCCGGCAGGCTCCATGCGGTGGGCGCGTCACCGGCCGAGAGCACGGCCGACTCATCGTACGACTCGCGACCATTGTCAAAGCGGAACAGGTGGATCTTGTCGTAGCGGGTCAGGGCCTGGCCCTGCGGATCAAACACCACGCAAGCGTTGGCCACGTGCAAAGGGTCATCGGTGGCCATGGGCAAAGTGCCCCCCACCAACCACACACCACATTCGCGGGCCCATTGCGCCAACGCGGTTTGAACGGGGCCCTGCCCGGGCCGCTCGGCCAAGGCGAGTTTGTCGGTGTCGTGGTGTCCCATAAAACAAAAATACTCGGGCAAGACCACCAGTTGCGCGCCCGCTTGCGCGGCTTTCACCACCCAGTGTTGGGCTTGCGCCAAGTTCTCGGCCAAATCGGTACCCGAAACCAGTTGAACCGCCGCCACTTTCATGAAAGTCTCCTGAACATCAAGGCGCTTTTCGCGCCGGTGGGCTGATTTTGGTCACCTGGGGGTCGGCCCAAGTCCCCGTCACCTGCATGTGCTGGGTGACTTTGTTTTTCAACGGGGTGCGCATGAGCACCTGCGCCAGCAAGGTGCTCCAACCCAACACTGGGTTGACGGCGATCATCCCCAATGACGCCGCGCCCACGTTGATCTCGGGCACGATCAAGACGTCAAGGTCTTGTTCGCGGCGCACCAAGTTGATCTGGCCCTGGGTGTGCACGTCCACCAACAAACTGCGGATTCGCAAGTCTTGGCTGGTCGCCACCCCTTGGGCGACGTCCACGGTGCCACTGAACTCATCAAACACAAAGCCCTGAACAAAGGCGTTTCGGAAATCCAAAACAAACAACCTGGGCAGCGTTTGCAAACTCAACACGCCCAGCAAACGGCCCGCACCGGGTTTGATTTTCAAGATTTGACCGTCTTTCAAATTCAAGGCCCACTGGCCCGACAAACTGGGCAAGTCTGGGGTGATGGGTGAGCCCGCCCAGGCCACGGTGCCGCTGACCTGGCCTTTGCCCCCGTTCAAGTTGCCCGGCTGGCCCATGCGGGTCAACAGGGCGCCGGCGTCGCGGATGTCCAAGTCGAACGTCAGCCCCGTGCTTCTGGCGTCCGCCGAAGCCACCGAGGCCCATTGGCCGCTGGCGTTGAGGGTGGCCTCGGGCAAGGTCATGCGCAAGCGGCGCAAGAACCACGAATGCTGATCACCGCTGTCTTGCTGCTGTGCTTCAATTTCCAAGCGCCCCAGGTCCAAGGGGCCCACCGACAAGCGCTCCACCACCACGTCCAAAGAGGGGATGGAGGTGGGCTGATCGACCACCGCTTGCACCTCGGCTTTGGCGGCTTGGGTGTCGGCCGCTGGCACCGTGAGGTGGCTCAGCCGTGCGTGCACGTGGGCCACTTTGTCCGGTGTGGGCAGGCGCAGGCGCAACTCGCCTTGGGCTTCTTTGGCGCTCACGTTGGCCACCCATTCGCCCGCCTCGTGGCGCGCCTGCAAGGCCAAGGGGCCCAAGCTTCGTCGGCCCGCGCGCAAGGTGTCGATCTCCGCCCTCACCTGTCGGGGCCAATAGGCTGTGCTGGGGGTCGGCGCTGGCGTGGGCCCAGGCGCAGCGGGTGCCACGGGGGTCGGTCCACCAACAGACGCCCAGGTCGCTTGCCAAGCGTCGATATCCAACACCGGCAAGCGAACGCTGGCGTCCCAGCCGCGTGCTGGTGTCTTGATGGGTTCGCGGGGTGCGGCACCCACCCAAGCGTGACCAGAGACCACCACCGGTTCGGCGCGCAGATCGCGCCGCCAATCCAAGTCCACGATCTGCTCCGGGCCCTTGCCCAGCTGAAGCAACCAGCGGTCGGCCACAGCGCGCGCACCATCGAAGCGCTCCACGTTGGTGCGCAAGCGCAAGGGCAGTGCGGCCGCAGCGGCCTTGTTCAAGGGCGCGGGCAGGTCCATGCCCCAGCCCACCAAGTCGCTGCTGAAGTCGATTTCGGGCACACCACCGCGCACCCCCAAACGCAGCTGCACAGGGGTGCTGCCGCTCATGCGCTGGGCCAGGCGTGAGACCGACCCGAGCTGGGCTTGGCGCAAACCCTCGGCCGTGATCTGGCCTTGCACCTCAAAAGCCAATTGGCTGGGCTGTCTGGGCGCCACGGCCACGGTGCCACCTTTGACCGTCCAATCGCTGCCCAAGACCCGCGCCTGTGTGGGTTGAACGGTGAACCCTTTTTCGTCGAATTCGATGCGCCCCACGATGTTTTGGGCTTGGGGCGTACCGGGGCTGTGGCGCAGGCTCAAACCGTTCATGGCAAGGTGGCCTTGCAAGCGCAAATTGGGCTCGTCCGCGAAGGCCATTCGTAGCGCCAAGCCCCCGGCAATGTTGCCTTCGGCCTGGGTCAGTGCCAACGCCCCTGCGGTCATGCGGCTCAAAGGCGAGTGGTTGACGTAGTGCAAGAGCGCGGGCGCAGGGCCATTGAGCGCCAAGTTCACGCTCAACTGGGCGGGGCCTTGCGCCAAGTCGGTGATGGCCACTTGGCCTTGGCTCACGCGAACACCCGGGGCATCTTGCACATCGGACTCGATCGGTCCCACGCTCAAAGAACGCCCATCGAAGCGAAAGGCCGTGCTGGCCTGTTGCAAGCGCGGCCAGGGTGCGTCGGTGGCGTTGTGCAAATAAGGGGGCAGGTAGGCAAAGTCCACGTCGCGCATGTCAGCGTCGATGGTGAACACGCCTTTGGCGTTCGGGCGGCCCAAGGGCAAATCGGCCAAATTGCCGTCCACACGGATCACCACTTGGGGTGCACGCCCATCCACAAAACCTTCGCGGACGTAACGGCGCACGCCCGGCGAAACCTGCAAGGGCATGTAGCGGTGCACGGTGTTGAGCGCCACATCGCGCAACTGCGCTTTGAGCTCCAGCACCCCCGGGAAACGCTGGGCGCCCGTGGCCCCCGGCACCGTTCGCCACTGGCCACGGATGTCCCCGTGCCAGTCGGTCGTGGCCAAGCTCAAGGATTTGATCGACGCTTGGATGCCCTTCTCGTCCATGGCCCAAGCCACCGCGCCTTCGAGCTGATCCACCACCACCCGGGGCTCGTCCAAGACGCCGAACAAATTCAGCTCGCCTCGCTCCATCTGCAGCTGCGCTTGGCCGCCGTCTTGGTGCAAAGAGAAGTTCACATTCAAGCCACGCCAACCTGGGCCGGGCGGCACCTGCTCGGTGCCATGGTCGACCCACGCGACCCGGCTGATCTGTCCCGCGGCGCGGTAAGAGCCGCGCCAAACGGGCGGCGCTTGGGGCTGCAGCCAATCCCAGTGCCACTGGGCATTCAACTCATCCACACGCCCGGCCACGTCCCAACGTTGCATGGCCTCTTGGATCGCCAAGGGCAGCGCAAACTGCCGCGCCAAAGGCTCCAAGGTGCTCAAATCCACGCCCTTGGCCTGGAGCTCGTCGGTGGCTTGCAAGCCGTCGGCTGAACGGATGCGCTCCAAACGCAACCAATCGCTGCGCCATGGCAAGCCGGTCTCGGTCAACAGGCTCAAACGGTCAAAAGACACGGCCAAGCGCTCACCCCAATCGGCCCGCACCACGCCCTTCAACGCGCTCAAACGGTGCACTGGCCCTTGCGCATCGGTCTGCCAAGCCACCATGGGCCAATTCAAATCCACGGTGGCGGCTTGCGGCTGGCCTTGTTTGAGCGTGACCCAAGCTTGCAGCGCACCGCTGCCGTCCACGTGGGTGACCACGTGCGGCGCCTCTGGCCAAACCGCCAGCAAAGACAACCACGGCTGCGTGTTGATGACCGGCGCCATGGCGTGCACGGTGCCGTCCCAGTGGGCCCAAGGGGCGGCTTTTGGGCTGTTGTCGGTGTTGGTCCAATTGGCCTGCAAACGCACGGCCTCACCCCAAGCCACGGGTGGCTTGAGATCCAAACGCGCGCTGTGCGTGTCGCCTTGTCGACGCAACACCGCTTGCACGCCCGTGAACTCGACGGTGTTTTGGCCCTGCTGTTCGTTGGTCCAGAGCAAGCGCCCGCCACGCACAGCCAGTTCGGTTTGAGCCAACAACCAGCGTGCGCCGGCCGAATCGCTCTCGTCTTTGGGGCTGACGTCCAAGCCCGCCGCCCACCAGCGGCCATCGGCACTGTGCCTCACATGAACCACAGGGGCGTCCATCACGACTTGCTCAAAGCCCTTGTGCCACAGAGACGTGAAGCCCAAACTGGCTTGCAAGCGTTGCATCTCAAAAGCCACTTGGCCTTGTGCATCTCGCCACCGCACGTCGCGGGCGACCCAAACTGGCGAGCGCCACCAACCGCGACTCTCAGCCTCCAAGGCGCCGATTTCCACCGGCAATCCCAACGCCGTGGAGGCCAAACTTTGCGCTTCCCCGCGCCACTCGCCGATTCGCGGCACAATCCAAAATTGCAACGCAGCCCAGAACACCACGAACGCCATCGCCACCACGCCCAACAAGCCCCAAGCGAGGCGGGAGACGATCGATGAGTACGCGGCGATTCGAGACAGCGTGGCTTTGAAGACTGACATGGGTTTCCTTGCAACGCTAAATTATGACGCCCCTCTCTCCCAACGGCCTCAGCGCAGCCGCTTTTTTGCACCCTTCGGCCGAACATTCGCGCTTTGTGGCCCGTGTTCGTCGACGCTATGCCGATGTCTTGCACCTCTTGCCCCCCGGCGTGCCACGCAAGGCGCAGATGCAATTGGGCTTGTCTGAACTGAAAGCCACGGGCTTGAATGCTCCCGCGGCATTGCGTGTGTTGCGGCACCTGGTCTTGGAGCGTTTGGCGGTGCTCGACAGCGAGCAGGGCGCGCCTTTGAGTGACGTCACCCACCCCATGACCGAGTTGGCCGAATTGGCCTTGGACTTGGCCTACGAGTTGGCCATGGCCGAACTCTCGGAATTGCACGGCACCCCCATGGCGGGCGATGCGGCAGCGCATTGCTGGATCATGGGCATGGGCAAGCTCGGCGCGAGAGAACTTAATGTCTCCAGTGACATCGACCTGATTTACGTTTACGACCAAGACGGTGAAACCACCGGCAACGCCCAAGGTCGCTTGCGCATCACCAACCACGAATTTTTTGGCAAGTTGGTCAAACACATTTACCAAACCGTGGGTGAGAGCACCGAGCACGGTTTGGTGTTTCGCGTCGATTTGGCCTTGCGGCCCAACGGTAACTCCGGTCCGTCTGCGGTGTCTTTGAGTGCGCTGGAGACCTACTTTGTGGTGCAGGGCCGCGAATGGGAGCGATTTGCTTGGCTCAAGAGCCGCGTTGTGGCGCCGCTGAGTGCGGTGAACGACGGCAGCGCGAGCGCTTTGCGCAGCGTGGTCTTGCCCTTTGTGTTCAGACGCTACTTGGACTACAACGTCTTTGAGGCCTTGCGCCAGTTGCACCACCAAATTCGCGACCACGCGGCCAAACGCGCCGCGGGCAACCCGGGCCGGGCCAACGACGTCAAGCTCTCGCGCGGGGGTATCCGCGAAATCGAATTCACCGTTCAATTGCTGCAAGTGGTTCGCGGCGGCCAATTCCCCGAGCTGCGCCGCCGCCCCACACTGGACGCGTTGCCGCGCTTGGCCACGGCCAAGCTGATGTCGGCGCAAACGGCCCAAGCCTTGGCCGAGGCCTATGTGTTTTTGCGTCAAGTCGAGCACCGCATCCAATACCTGGACGACCAACAAACCCACCTCATGCCGACCCAAGACGCCGACCTCTTGTGGGTGGCGCAAACCATGGGCTTTTCGCAAGTGGGTGCGTTTTTGCAAACCCTCAGCGCGCACCGCGAAACGGTGGCGCAAGAATTCGACACCTTGCTCGGTGGCGAGTCCAACGGCCAGTGCCCCACCGGTCAATGCGCAGGCAAAGCCCCCAAGGGCGCGGCACCCGAAGACTTTGCCGCGCTGGTGCCTGAGTTGCCCACCGCATTGGGCGAGAAGGTGTTGACTTGGAGCGCACAGCCCCGCGTGGGTGCCCTGCGCGAAGACGCGCGCAGCCGCGTATTTCGGCTAATTCAACGCACCGGGGCTTGGATTGAAGAAGGCCGTGTGAGCGAGCCGGGCGCCCTGCGCTGGATCGACTGGGTCGACTCCATGCTGCGCCGAGACAGCTATTTGGCCCTGTTGCAAGAACGCCCCTCGGTGCACGAGCGCTTGTTGCGCCTGCTTGGTGCGGCCAAGTGGCCGGCGCGCTACCTGCTGCAACACCCGGGCGTGATCGACGAGCTCGCGGGCCAAGCCTTGCTGCAAGACCGCTTCGATGCCGCGCAGTTCGAATCCGAATTGGAAGCGCGCCGCCGCTCGCTGCAAGGCACGGGCGAAGACGACGACGAAACCCTGCTCGATTTGCTGCGCCGAGCCCACCACGCCGAGGTTTTCAGCACCTTGGCTCGCGATGTGGAGGGCGTGCTCACCATCGAGCAAGTGGCCGACGATCTATCGGCGCTGGCCGACTCGGTGCTGCGCGTGACGGCCCAGTGGTGTTGGAGCCGCCTAAAAAATCGCCACCGCGACCAACCCCGCTTTGCCATCATCGGTTACGGCAAATTGGGCGGCAAAGAGTTGGGCTATGGCAGCGACTTGGACATTGTGTTTGTGTTCGACGACGAAGACGACAACGCCAGCGAAATCTATTCGGCCTTTGTGCGCAAGCTCATCAACTGGCTGACGGTCAAAACTGGCGAGGGCGACTTGTTTGAAATCGACACCGCGCTGCGACCCAACGGCAACGCAGGCCTGCTGGTCAGCAGCTTCAGCTCCTACGCCGACTACCAGCAACAACGCGGGAGCAACACCGCTTGGACTTGGGAACACCAAGCCATGACGCGGGCCCGTTGCGTGCTCGACCCGACCTCGGGCACCGAGCCCCACCCCTTGGGGGAGCGCTTCGAAGCGGTGCGCGAAACCGTGATCACCGCCGAGCGCGATGCCGCCGCCTTGGCCCAAGAAATCCGGGCCATGCGCGACAAGGTGCGCCAAGCCCACCCCACCCGCGCAGGCATGTTCGACGTCAAACACAGCGTGGGCGGCATGGTGGACATTGAATTTGCCGTTCAGCACTTGGTTTTGTCACAGGCCCGACACCACCCCAGTTTGCGACCCAACCTGGGCAACACCGCCTTGCTGCTCAACGCCGAAGCCGTGGGTTTGCTGCCCCAAGGCATGGGCTTGGCGGCTGCTCAGGCTTACCGCGCCTTGCGCCATTTGCAACACCACGCCCGTTTGGATGAAACCCACCCCGAGGTGGACCCCGCCACCATGGCCGTGCACATCGCCGCGGTACAGGCTTTGTGGGAACACGTCTTGGGCGCCGATGCGCCGCCAGCGGTATGAAGCACGCCTCACGCAGCTGGTTGCTGTTGTGCGCTTTGCACGCCGTGGGCAGCATGCTGGTGTGGTGGGCCGGTGAGCCGGTTTTCGCGCCTTTGGTTTGGCGAGCCGATCAAGCCTGGGTTGAGCCTTGGACTTGGTGGACCAGCGCGTGGGTGCACCTCAACACCGCGCACCTGATCGGCAACCAAGTCGCCATGGGCATACTGGCTGGCTTGGCCTGGCTGGTTCGACCCTCTCGCCGCAGCACCTGGGCTTGGTTGCTGTGCTGGCCGCTGCTGCAACTCAGCCTGTGGGTGTGGCCCCAAATTGGCTATGCCGTGGGCTTGACGGGTTTGCTGCACGCGGGTGCGGCGATCTTGGGGGTGGACCTCTTGCTGCGCCGCATCCGCATCCCCAAAGCCCGCCGCTGGGGCGCTTTGCTCCTGTTGGCTTTGCTCTTCAAATTGCTCTTAGAGCAGGCGTGGCGCCAGCCTGTGGTGTGGAACGCCGCCGACGACATGGCCGTGGTACAAGCGCTTCACCTGAGCGGTGTGTTTTGGGGCGTTGTCTTGTCTTTATCGCGCGGCTTGGCCGGCACGCACAACATTTACTGGCGGTGGTCGGCGCGCCAACGCTCCACCAGTGGGGCGATGTCTGCCAAGTGAGCCAGGTTGACGAACAGCGCGGGCTCGTACCCTCGCTGGGCGTTGTGCATCAAGCGCTGCAAGGCGGTGTTGGTGCCTCCCACCCAAATTTCGATCGAAGGGTCCAGCAACTCACGCAGCTGGTTCAACGCCGCAAAGGCATCGCGGGGGTTTTGCGCCCCAGAAAAACCCAAGCCCACCACGTTGATTTGGCCCGTTTGCACCGCCGAAATGATGTCGGGCACCGGCGTTTGCAAGCCCAAGGACTGCAAGGAGCACCCGGCATAGGCCATGGCGCACTCGGCCATCAGCACACCGAGTCCGTGCTCTTCGCCCGGCAGGGTGGTGGTCAACACGCGCGGGCCCTGTGTGCTGGTGTTTTCCCGGATGATCCACAGCGCTTGGCGCATGACCGTGCTCACCGTCTCGGTGTAGAGGTGCTCTTCGTGAATGGCCAAACGACCTTCAAGCCAGGCTTGGCCCACGGCCACGTTCAAAGGCGCGACCACCTCGCTCAGGAAACCCATCAAACCACGCGACTGCTCGTTGCGCACCATGGCTTCACGCAAGCCTTTGCTGTCTTGCGCGTACAAAAACGACAACCAGTACTCCACATCCAAGTGGGCAACGGCCTCGCCGCGCACACGGGTCTGGGCCACCTGTTGCTGCATTGACATCAGGTTGCCCAAGGGCAATTGCACCACGCGGGCGGGTCGGTAACCCGCGTCCAACAATCGGCGAATGTGGCGCAACCTTTGCAACTGTGATTCGTCATAGACTCGTTCACCCAACGTGTTGCGCGTAGGAACCGGAAAACCATAACGGCGCTCCCACACGCGCAGCACGTCCTTTGACAAACCGGTGTCCCGCTCGACATCGGCGATGCTGTATTCCATTGCGGGGTTCAGGTTTAAACTCGTCATGGACAAAAACTAGGGTTTTGGCAATTATGTTGGTTTCGGATCCCTTTGACACTTCTCGCAAACCCACCCCCGGGGCGCGAACCCGCGTGGCCATTGTGGGTTCGGGCATTTCCGGCTTAGGCGCCGCACACGGTTTGCACGACCTGGCCGACATCACCTTGTTGGAGTCGGGCGATTACTTTGGTGGCCACACGCACACCGTTGACATGCACTTGCCCAACGCCCAAGGGCAAATGGTCGACTTTGGGGTCGACACCGGGTTTTTGGTGCTCAACGAGCGCACCTACCCGAATTTGTTGGCCTTGTTCAAGACCTTGGGCGTGGATATCGCGCCGTCCGACATGTCGTTTTCGGTGCAAGTGCCCGAACAGGTTGGCCAGCGCCGCATCGAGTGGAGCGGCTCCAACCTCTCCACCGTGTTTGCGCAACGCCGCAACCTGATCAGCCCGCCGTTTTGGGGCATGTTGTCCGACATCCTGCGCTTCAACCGCCTGTGCACCGACATGGCCAAGCAAGGCCTGGACCGCACCGACGGCCCCTTGATGGAGCCGCTGGGCGACTTTTTGAAGCGCGAAGGTTTTGGCGAGGCCTTTCGGCATTGGTACTTCTTGCCCATGATGGGCTGCATTTGGAGTTGCCCGACCGACCAGATGCTGGCCTTCCCCGTGGCCACCATGGTTCGCTTCTGCCACAACCACGGCCTGATCCAAGTCAGCAACCGGCCCCAGTGGTACACGGTGCGCGGCGGCGCGCGCCACTACGTTGAGGCCATCACCGCGGGTATCGCCGACAAACGCTTGAACAGCCCGGTGCGCGCCATCGTGCGCGACGCCGATGGTGCGCACGTGCACACCGACCGCGGCAGCGAGCGCTTTGACCACGTCGTCTTGGCCTGCCACAGCGACCAAGCCCTGGCCTTGTTGGGCGCGGGTGCCAGCGCCGCTGAGCGCGCGGTGCTCGGCGCCATCCCCTATCAGGCCAACGTGGCGGTGCTGCACACCGACACCTCGGTGCTGCCCGAGCGCCGCGCCGCCTGGGCCGCGTGGAACTACGAACGCGCGGTCGACGCCGACCGCGAACAGGCCCGTGTGTGCCTACACTACTGGCTCAACGCTTTGCAGCCCTTGCCGGTGGAGCAGCCCGTGGTGGTCTCGCTCAACCCGCAAGGCGAGATCGACGAACGCCACGTGGTGGGCCGTTACGAGTACGCCCACCCGGTGTTCGACCTGGCCGCCATCCGCGCCCAAACCCAAGTGCCCGGCTTGCAAGGCCAGCAGCGCTCGCACTTTTGCGGCGCTTGGATGGGCTACGGCTTCCATGAGGACGGCCTCAAAGCCGGCATGGCTGCGGCCGAGTCGGTGCGCCAGGCCTTGGGGGTGAGCGCTTGAATCGGGCCCAGCTCGGCTTTGGCGAGGTGCGGCACACGCGTACCCGCCCGCGCCGCAATGCGTTTGCCTACCGCGGCTTTTTCTTGATGCTGCCCATGCGCGCCTTGCGCGAGCAGCCCGACCCGCTGCTCGCCCGCAACCGCGCGGCCCTGTTGTCCTTTCACGACCGCGACCACGGTGTGGGTGACGGCGACAGTTTGGCTTGGTTGGAATCGGTGCTCGCCGAACACGGTGTGAGCGATGCCGATGGCGAAGTTTGGCTGCATACCTACCCGCGCATCTTCGGCTACACCTTCAACCCGGTGAGTTTTTGGTTTTGCCACCGCGCCGACGGCGCCCTGCGCGGCGTCTTGGCCGAGGTCAACAACACCTTTGGCCAGCGCCACTGCTACTGGATCGACCAGCCCACCTACGGCGTACCCGCTTGGGCCGACAAGGTCTTCCACGTCTCACCGTTTTGCCCGGTGCAAGGCCGCTACCGATTTGTGTTCATGCGCACCGAGGGCGGCCGGGTCGTCTCGCGCATCGACTACGTCACCGACGACAGCGCCGAGCCGCTGATCAACACCAGTGTGAGCGGCCAGCTCGAGGACCTGACCTCGCAAAGCCGCCGCCGCGCCCTGTGGCAATACCCCGCCATGACATGGGGTGTGATCGCCCGCATACACTGGCAAGCTTTTCGGTTGTGGCGCTTGCGCACGCCGTTTTTTAAGCTCGCGCCCTTGCCCGAGGCCTTCGTGACCCCGCCATCGCCGCCCATTCCGCCCACGCTCAACCGCCCATGACACACGCCATGAACAGTCGCAGCCCCACCGCTTCCTCGCCCGCCCGTGCCAGCACGCCCCCCGCCGCCGCCCGAGCCGCTTTGCGTTTGCTCGAACGGCTGGAACACGGCCACCTCAACATCGAATTGCCCGATGGCACGGTGCGCGAATTTGGCCGCGGTGGTGGCCTCCACGCCAGCATGCGCTGGCACAACTGGGCTGTGTGCCAAGCGGCCTTGCAGTCCGGGGACATCGGCTTTGCCGAAACCTACATCTCGGGCGACTGGACCACGCCGAACCTGACCGCGCTCATCGAGCTCATGATCGCCAACCGCGACGCCATCGAAGACGCGGTGTACGGCTCGTGGCTGGGCCGCCTGAGCTACCGCGTGCGCCACTGGCTCAACCGCAACTCCAAGCGCAACAGCCGCAAAAACATCCACGCCCATTACGACCTGGGCAACGCTTTCTACCAACTCTGGCTCGACGACACGATGAACTATTCGTCGGCGGTGTTCGAGCGCCCCGACCAGCCCATGCGCGAAGCCCAACAAGCCAAGGTCCGACGTGCCTTGCGCATGGCGCGTGTGCGCCCTGGCGACCGCGTCTTGGAAATCGGTTGCGGCTGGGGCGCGTTGGCCGAAATGGCCACCACCGAGATGGGCGCCAGCGTCACCGGCGTGACGCTCTCCACCGAGCAACTCGCCTTCGCGCAGCAACGCATGGCGCGCTTGGGCGTGGCCACCGATGCGCTCACGCCCGCCGCACCTTGGGCCGATTTGCGTTTACAAGACTACCGCGATATCCCCGATGGGCCGTTCGATGCCATCTGCTCCATCGAGATGATCGAAGCCGTGGGCCGCGATTACTGGGCCACCTACTTCCAAACCGTGGCCGACAAGCTCAAGCCGGGGGGTTACGCGTGTATCCAAAGCATCGTCATCCAAGACGAGCGCTTTGAGCGCTACATCCAGGGCACAGACTTCATCCAGCAGTACATCTTCCCCGGTGGCTGTCTGCCCAGCCCGCAAGTCTTCCGCCAAGAGGCCATGAACGCCGGCTTGGTGGTGCAAGACGAGTTCCGTTTTGGTCAGGACTACGCACAGACCCTGCGCCTGTGGCACGAAGACTTTGTGCGCCAACAGACCGAGGTTTTGAAGCTCGGGTTCGACGAACGCTTCATGCGCATCTGGACCTTCTACCTTGCCTACTGCGAAGCCGCTTTCACGCAAGGCAGCACCGACGTGGTGCAGTTCACCTTGCGCAAACCTGGCTGAGCCCATGAGCACCCCTCACCTGTCCCGTCGCCTGTGCCTGTTGTCGGGTTTGGTGTGCGCCACTGGGCCGCTGTGGGCACAAACCGCGCCGTTGCCTTGGCGTGAAGCGGTTGCCGGCCTGCAAACCCGTGGCACCCACCACTTTCGCTACTGGGGCCTGTCGATTTACCACGCCGAATTGCAAGTGGCGGCGGGCTTTGAACCGACGCGATTTGTGCAACACCGCTTCGCGTTGAATCTGACTTACACCCGTAACTTCAAAGGATTGGCGATTGCCGACCGAACCATCAGCGAGATGCAAACGCTGGCACAGCGAAGTGGCCAAGCTTGGGAGTTTTCCCGGGTTGACTCATGGCAGCGTCAGTTGCTTACCCTGATTCCCGATGTGCAATCGGGTGACTTGATCACCGGCCTGCATCTGCCCATGCAAGGTACTGCGTTGTTCTTGAATAAAACCCCCCTCGGTACTGTCAAAGGCGTTGAGTTTGCCGAGCTGTTTTTTGGTATTTGGCTCTCGCCGCTGAGCGCCCAACCCGCGATGCGCCAAGCCTTGCTCGCCACATGAGCGACACGAGCAGCCCCGCCGCGCGCTTCATCGGTCCAGGTGCTTGGCGGTGGGGGATGCGCTACGGCGCCATGGGCTACCCGCTGGCGTTTGTGGCCTTGCCGCTGTACGTGCTGCTGCCCAACCACTATGCGGTGGTGCTGGGCGCGCCCTTGGCGGGTTTGGGTGCGGTACTGCTCGGCACGCGCGCGGTGGATGCGGTCATGGACCCGTGGATCGGGCGCTGGTGCGACCGCCACTTCGAGCGCGGCGCTTGGCGCGTGTGGATGCTGGCGGCGGTCTCGGCGCTGTTGATGTGGCTGGGCCTTTGGGCCTTGTTGTTTCCCCCCGAAGCGGTGCGCGCCAGTGGCGAAGTCGCGGTCTTGTCTTGGGCCGCGGCGGGTTTGTTTGTCACCAGCACCGCGTTCAGCGTGGCCGCCGTGGCCCACCAATCGTGGGGGGCGCGCTTGGGCGGCAACGAAGCCCAACGCGCCCGCGTGGTGGTCTGGCGCGAGGCCTTGGCCTTGTTCGGCGTGGTCACCGCGTCCATCCTGCCCAGCGCGGCGGGACTGCCGGCGCTCATGGGCGTCTTCGCCGTGGCCTTGGTGCTGGGGCTCTTGGCTTGGCGATGGGCCAACCCGCCCGAGGGCCGCACTCAAGCCCCCACGCTCACACCCGCGGTATCGCCTTGGCGGCACCGCGCCTTTGTGCGCCTGATGCTGATGTTTGTGCTCAACGGCACGGCCAGCGCCATCCCCGCGACCTTGGTGCTGTTCTTCATTCAAGACCGCTTGGGCGCCGACGCGGCTTGGCAAGGCGTGTTTTTGTTGCTGTATTTTTTGGCCGCCGCGCTGTCCATGCCGCTGTGGGCGCGCGCTGCGGGGCGCTGGGGCTTGGTGCGCAGCTGGTTGCTGGGCATGGGCTTGTCGGTCGCCGCCTTTGTGTGGGCCGTGACCTTGGGGACGGGCGACACCTGGGCCTTCGCAGCCGTGTGCGTCGGCTCCGGTCTGGCCTTGGGTGCTGACCTGACCGCACCCAGTGCTTTGCTCAACGGCGTGATCGACGACGTGGGTGAGCGCGGTCGCAGCGAGGGCGTGTTTTTTGGCTGGTGGAATTTGGCCACGAAAATGAATTTGGCTTTGGCCGCGGGCTTGGCCTTGCCTTTGTTGTCTTGGTGGGGCTACTCACCGGGCGCCACCGACCCGCAGGCCTTGCAAACCCTCACCATCGCCTACAGCGTGCTGCCCTGCGTGCTCAAGCTCTTGGCGGCGGCCCTGTTGTATCAATGGTGTGTGCGCACACCGCTGGTGGGCGCACCCCGTGTCCCACGTTCAAGGAGTGAACCATGAAAAGGCGTTTGTTGTTGACCGGGGCCGTGGCCACCGGCGCGGTGTTGGCGGGTTGCGCGGGTCCGCAGGTGCAGGACTACGCGGCCGAGAAACCGGTCTTGAATCTGCGCGAGTATTTCAACGGCACGCTCGACGCCCACGGTGTCTTCACCGACCGCAGCGGCCGCGTGGTCAAACGCTTCACCGTGCTGATGGAATGCACGTGGACGGGCAACCAAGGCGTGCTCGACGAATCTTTTGTGTACAGCGACGGCAGCACCGAAAAACGCATATGGCGCCTGACCGATCTGGGCGGTGGCCGCTACAGCGGGCGCGCCGACGATGTGGTGGGCGAAGCCCAAGGACAAACCCAAGGCAACGCCTTTCGCTGGGGCTACACCTTGGCCTTGCCGGTGGACGGCCGCGTCTGGCACGTGGACTTTGACGATTGGATGTACCTGATGGACGAGCGCGTCATGCTCAACAAAGCCACCATGAGCAAATGGGGCGTGCGTTTGGGTGAGGTCACCTTGTCGTTTTACAAGCGCACGCCATGAGCGCCCCCGCCACCAGACCCAGCCTGTGGCGTAGCGCCAACCCGCCGCTGCGAGACTGGCGCGGCTTGCGCGTGTGGGTGGTGGGCGCGTCGAGTGGCATCGGTGAGGCCTGCGCCCACGCGTGGTGGCAGGCCGGTGCGCACGTGACGGTCTCGGCACGCCAAGCCGATGCGCTGCAGCGCTTCGCGGATACGCACCCCGCCGACGAGCAGCACCACGCGGTGCGCGCCGAAAGCTTGGACGTGACCGACCTGGCCGCGTGCCAAGTCGTGGCCAAGCGCGTGCTCGCCGCGGGCGCCATCGACCTGGTCTTGTTTTGCGCCGGCCACTACAAGGCCATGCGCGCCAACGCCATGGACGTGCCCGACATTGCCAAACACAACGCCGTCAATTACATGGGCGCGGTGCACCTGAGCGCCGCCGTCGTGCCGGCGCTGCTGGCGCAAGGCCACGGTCACATCAGCTTCATCAGCAGCGTGGCGGGCTTTCGTGGCCTACCCAACGGCTTGGCCTACGGCCCGACCAAAGCCGCGCTCACGCACTGGGCGCAAACCCTATACATCGATTTGGCGCCGTACGGTATCGGCGTGAGCGTGGTGCACCCGGGTTTTGTGCAAACCCCGTTGACGGCGCAAAACGAATTCAAAATGCCCGCCATCATCACGCCCACCGAGGCCGCGCAGGCCATGATGGGCGACTGGGCGCGTGGCGTTTTTGAGATCCATTACCCCAAACGCTTCACGCGCGTGCTCAAGGTCTTGCGCTGCTTGCCGCACCGCTTGTACTGCTGGATCGTGCAACGCGCTACCGGACTCTGAACATGAACACCACCGAAAACAGCCGCGCCACCATCGTGCGATTGGTGGCCTTCTACAGCGAGCTGCAGCCCGAGCATTTGGCAAAGATCGAGCAGCTGTACACCGCCGATGCCCGCTTCAAAGACCCCTTCAATGAGGTGCAGGGTGTGGCGGCGATCCGCGGTATTTTTGAGCACATGTTCCACCGCTTGGAGCGCCCGCGCTTTGTCGTCACGCAGCAAGTGGTCGATGGCGATCAAGCGTTCTTGGTGTGGGACTTCCATTTCTCGTTTCGCGGCGAGACCGCCCCGCGCACCATCCGCGGTGGCTCCTTTGTGCGCTGCACGCCCGATGGCCGGGTGAGCGAGCACCGCGACTACTGGGACGCAGCCGAAGAGCTGTATGAGCAAATCCCCGTGCTTGGGGCCGTGATGCGCTGGCTCAAGCGCCGGGCCAACCGGGCTTGAGCGGGGCCTGCCTCAAGGCGGGCAGGTGTCAATGAAGCTTTGGCGTTGCGCCAACTTCTCGTACAAACGCGCGAGCTGGGGGTGCGCGCTGCGCCAATCCAGCTGGGGAAAGCGAAAGTCCAGGTAACCCAGGGCGCAGCCCACGGCCACGTCGGACAGGCTCAGGTGCACGCCCGAGCAAAACGGTTTGTCACCCAAACCCCGCTCCATGGCGGCCAAGCTGGCGTGGATTTTGTCCATCTGGCGGTCGATCCACGCCGAGCTGCGCTGCGCGTCGGTGCGGCCGGTCCAAGTGGCTTCCAAACGTGCGGCGATCGACGCGTCGAGCAAACCATCGGCCAAGGCTTCCCAGGTTTTCACTTCGGCGCGTTCGCGCCCCGAGGCCGGGATGAGCTTGCCCACGGGGGACATGGTGTCGATGTATTCGGTGATGACGCGCGAGTCGAACATCGCCTCGCCACCTTCCATGATCAAACACGGCACCTTGCCCAAGGGGTTGGCGGTGCTGATCGTGCTGTCTTTGGACCACACGTCCTCTTCAACGAATTGGAATTCGAGCTTCTTCTCTGCCAGCACGACGCGCACTTTGCGCACATAAGGGCTGGTGAGGGAACCGATGAGCTTCATGTGAAAAACAGGCTGTTGCGATTCGTTCATTCTAGCCACCTTCTACAATGCGGGTATGTCTTCACAAACCCCTTCCAACCCCGCTTTGTCGGCCGTCGCCGCCCTCTCGCCGCTGGACGGCCGATACCACAACCGCTTGGGCGCTTTGCGTCCCTTCATGAGTGAATTGGGCTATATGCACCGGCGCGTGCAGGTCGAAATTGCGTGGTTCATTGCCCTGTCCGACGCCGGTTTTGCCGAGTTCAAACCCCTGACGCCCGGGGCGCGCACCTATTTGCTCAATTTGGTGAAAAACTTCAGTGCCGATGACGCGCTGGCGATCAAAACCATCGAGAAAAAGACCAACCACGACGTCAAGGCCGTGGAGTACTGGATCAAGTCCAAGTTCGAGGCCCGCCCCGAACTGGAAAAAGCCGCCGAATTCGTGCACTTCGCGTGCACCAGCGAAGACATCAACAACACCAGCCACGCCTTGCAACTCAAGGGTGGGCGCGACGAAGTCTTGCTGCCCGCGCTCGACGGCATCATCACCACCCTGCGGACCATGGCACACCAGTTCGCCGATGTGCCCATGCTCAGCAGAACGCACGGCCAAACCGCCAGCCCCACCACCGTGGGCAAAGAGTTCGCCAATGTGGTGGTGCGTTTGCGCACCGCGCGCGAGCGCATCGCCGGTGTGGCCCTCAAGGGCAAGATGAACGGCGCGGTGGGCAACTACAACGCCCACCTCAGCGCTTGGCCCGACTTCGATTGGGAGGCCTTCAGCCGTGGCGTGATCGAAACGCCCGAACCTTTGGGCTTGGGTTTGAGCTTTCAGCCCTACAGCATCCAGATCGAGCCCCACGACTACATGGCCGAGTTGTTCGACGCCACCGCGCGCGCCAACACCATCCTCATCGACCTCTCGCGCGACATCTGGGGCTACGTCAGCTTGGGCTACTTCAAGCAGCGCCTCAAAGACGGCGAAATCGGCTCGTCGACCATGCCGCACAAGGTCAACCCGATCGACTTTGAAAACGCCGAAGGCAATTTGGGCTTGGCCAACGCCTTGCTCAAGCACCTGTCGGAGAAGTTGCCGATCTCGCGCTGGCAGCGCGACCTGACCGACTCCACCGTGTTGCGCAACATGGGCGTGGCCATGGGCTACGCGGTGCTGGCTTACCACTCTCTGAGCGTGGGCTTGGGCAAATTGGAGATCAACGAAGAGCGTTTGGCGGAGGACCTGGACAAAGCTTGGGAGGTCTTGGCCGAGCCCATCCAAACCGTCATGCGCCGCTACGGTGTGGCGGGCGCGTATGAGAAGCTCAAGGAAGTCACGCGCGGCAAAACCGTCAACGCGGCGGACCTGCACGCGCTCATCCGCAGCTTAGAAATCCCCGAGTCCGAGAAGACGCGTTTGTTGGCCATGACACCGGCAAGCTACACCGGGCAGGCCAGCGCGTTAGCCAAGCGGGTCTGAAACTTATTTCCAGCGCACCGGCTCGATGTCGATGTGGTGATCGCTGTTGGACAGGCTGAGCACGCCCTCTTGTAGGGTGGCTTGCAACTGCATGCTGCGCTCAGCCAAGCGGCCCAAGGCCACGGTGGACTCGTGTGGGATGCGCCAGACCTGCAATTTGTCCAAGCGCACCAACTTGCTCTCGATGCCGCGCCACCACACCTCGGCGGCCGAACCAAAGGGGTAGACCATGACCGCGTCGGCTTTTTGGCAAGCCTTCATGATGGGTTTGTCTTCGGGCTGTCCCACCTCGATCCACAAGCGCTTGAGGCCCGTGAAATCGGTCAAGGACACATCTGGGTCGTTGGGGTCGGACAAGCCCGCACCAAAGGCCAACACACCATCGCCTTGGCACACGCTGTGGAGTTGGTGCGCTTGCAGCGCCAAGGCCACCAAGCGGATCATCATGCGCTCGTCGGTCTCGCTGGGGTGACGCGCCAGGGTCAAAGCGTGGTCGGCGTAATAGGCGTGGTCGATGTCGGCCACCGACAACAGCACTTTGAAAATCGTGGATTTGAGGGCCATGCCGTGGGTCAATCGTTGGAGGCAGAAGGGGTGTCGCCAACGGCGCGTTCGGCGTAGCGGTTGAAGCGCCAAGCGCTGGCCTCGGTGGTGATGCGGTGCCAGGTGATGCGTTTTTCGCTCGGCCCCATCTCGGTCCAGCGCTGCACCTCTTCGAAGGTGCGGCCACAGCCTTTGCACATCGCGTCGCCTTGGCTGGTGGAGCAAATGGCGATGCAGGGGGTGTCGGGTGTGGTGTCGTACCACGCCAACCACGCCTCCCGAGCAGCACTGGGCATACCAGCTTCGTCAACCCAGTCTTCGCGGTGAACCACCATCAAGGCATAGACCTCGGCCAAAGCCCGCGTGGGCGCGGGCAGGGACACGCCGTCTGGCGAGGGGCTGCGGCTGCGCCAATGGTTGATGGCCGATTCGATGTCGGTGATGTGGATGGCGGACATGGGGGGAGGGCTGGAGAGGGCCTTGATCATAGCCACAGCGGCGAACCCCTGCCGGGCGCTGGGCAACGCGCGCCGCATCAATCTTCGCGTTGGGACTCTTTCAAGCGCTCGGCCACTTGGCGCAAGCGGCTCTCAACGATGACCTGCTCCCACTCGTCTTGCCCGCTGCCTTTGATGGCCCTGGCGGCCTGCAGCCGATCCAAGCCCCCTTGGAAATCCATCACCGCCACGCGCGATTCGGCCTCGGCCCGCAATGCGGCCACGCGCTGGCCTTGCTGCCACTGCACCTGCGACAGCAATTGCCAAGCCAAAGCGTCGCGCGGGTGCTGCACCACCCACCCGCGCAAGCGCTCGGCCGCCACCGCCCATTGGGCCAAGGCCATGTGGGCTTGCACGCCCCAGAGCACGGTGGCGCGGTCGGTGTGGGTCAAGGCGCGTTGGGCGTGGGCCGCCCAATCGGCTCGGGTGGCGGCGTCGGCCACCCAAGCGGGTGCCATGAGCATTTCCACCAAGAGGTTGTTGGCCACGGTGGCCAGCGGTGTGCCCGCCAGATCGCGGACCAAGCCCCTCGCGTCTTTGACCGCCACCGCATGCTGGCCCAAGCGGTGGGCGCTGAGGATGGCGCGCACCCGGCTCGCGGGGTCGGCCTTCGGTTGTTGGCCCAGACGGAGCCACGCCTGCCAACGCTCGGCGCTCGATTCGGCCAAGACCGCGGCTCGGGCGGCCATGACCGCGTGCAAGCCCTCGGGCGCCACCCACGTGGGTGCCACGGGCACGGCGGGCAAACGGTTGCGCATGTCGGCCATGCGCTCATCAGACAAAGGGTGGCTGCGCAAATACGGGAAGGCGCCGGTGTCGTTGAGCCTGGAGGCTTGGTAGAGCTTGCTGAACATGGTCACAAAGCCTTGGCCGTCCAAGCCGGCTTGCTCCAGGATCGAAAAACCAATGCGGTCGGCCTCACGCTCCATGTCGCGCGAAAAGCCCAGTTGCGATTGCACCGCGGCGGCTTGACCGCCGACGATGACCGCATTGGCCACGTCCACATTGGCGCTGGCGCTGGCCGCCAAGACACCCAAAATCATGGTGCCCAAAAGCCACGGCGACTGTTGGTCTTGGCGTGCCATCAGGCGTGCGATGTGGCGCTGGGAGACGTGGCTGAGTTCGTGCGCCATGACGCTGGCGATCTCAGGCGCGCTGTCGGTGGCGGCGATCAGCCCCAAGTTCACACCCATGTAACCACCGGGCAAGGCGAAGGCGTTGATGCGTTTGTCGCGCGAGATCACCAACTCCCAGGCAAAGCGCTGGGCCAACTCGGGGCCGATGTCGCCGCGTTCTTGTGCGGCCTTGAACAAGGGCTGCCACAGCAGCTGCAGGTAGTCGCCGAGCACCGGGTCGTCGATGTAATCGGGGTCCCGGTAAATGCTTTGCGCGATGCTGTCGCCCAAGCGCCGCTCCTTGGCAATGGGCATGCCCTGCTCGTCGCCCAAGCTGGGCAAGGCGGGTTGGGCCATGCTCAAGGGTGCCGCCAAGGCACACAAAACCACCCAGCGAAAACGCCAGGGGCTGGGGGAGGTGCTGGGACTCAAGCGTTGCATTGCCATATGATGCCTTGATTACCCCGGTGCTCAGAGACGCAAGGTGCTTTTTTCATGACCCACAGCCAACCCTTGACCCATTTCGATGCCCACGGCCAAGCCCACATGGTGGACGTGTCCGACAAAGCCGCGACCCGCCGCAGCGCCACGGCGCAAGGCCGCATCCGGATGCTGCCCGAGACCCTGCACCTCATCGAACAGGGCACGGCCAAAAAAGGCGATGTGCTGGGCATCGCGCGCATCGCGGGCATTCAAGCGGCCAAAAAAACCAGCGACCTGATCCCGCTGTGCCACCCGATTGCTTTGACCCGCGTGGCGATGTCGTTTGAGGTGGAGCCGGTCACGCACAGCGTCTTGTGCCACGCCACCGCGGAGTGCACGGGCCCCACGGGCGTGGAGATGGAAGCCTTGACCGCTGTGCAAGTGGCCTTGCTCACCATCTACGACATGTGCAAAGCCGTGGACCGCGGCAT